>Ga0105099_10000081_pt1 | contig 57334 bp, 40 predicted proteins | sample PPLLak3cmMay2015_2_FD_79138 | JGI IMG/M metagenome (GOLD analysis project Ga0105099, IMG submission 79138) | Freshwater sediment microbial communities from Prairie Pothole Lake near Jamestown, North Dakota, USA - PPLs Lake P8 Core (1) Depth... | ecosystem: Environmental > Aquatic > Freshwater >... | reverse complement strand
GTGGTTATTTTCTATATGCAAATTATGGCGTTTGACCCTTCTAAAATAGCTATAAATACCGCATTATCAAAGAACTTCGTGTATATTTGTTATTGTTCTTCTAATTTGTCAAAGTAGAATTAAATTGGTTAATACAATTTCGGGTTCTTCAACCATTATGTAATGTCCAGAATTTGTTGTTGTAATATGTGTGAAATCTGAAACTCCATTTTTTAATAATTCGTGTGCATCAAACCATTTTTGTCTATCAGCAGCATTTTGAGATGCGTCCTCTTTCATGCTTGTCAAAACAATAACTGGAACATCAGGCATATCTGATATGGTATTCATATATTGAGAATCTTCTATTAACTCTCTTGCTTCCATTGTTCCACCAAAGCTAGAACCGTAGGCACTATAAAATGAGTTGTATAACATATCTTCATCAGCCTGTGTTGGTTGATTGTAGAACTCGTGTGACGGATCAATGAATAAAATCGCTGCTGTTTTGGAAGGATTTTTTATCGCATAATCTCTAATAATCATTCCCCCTAAAGAATGTCCTACAAGTATTACCTTTCTACCATTTATAGAAGTATTGATTACGTTTTCTAATTCAGCACGTAATTTATCAATATTTCTAGGGCTTGACTCTTTTTCTGACATCCCATACCCTGCTCGGTCGTATAGTAAAACATCAGACAAGCTACTTATTAGTGAAGGAATATTTTTTAAATTCCAAACAGAATGATCATTTCCAAGGCCTGTCTCAAAAACCACTAAATACTTTGAATTATTTATAATTGAATAAGCAGTCAGGTTATGTGTTGGAAAGGGAACCCTAGTTTCTTTAAAAATGGTTGTATTAACATCGTCTTTTTTACACGATGTTAATACAATAAATGAGAGGGCAACGAATAAAGATATTCTTTTCATTTGATTAAAGCGTGAAGAACACTAGTTATTGATTCACTTGCTTAACTACTTCCCCTGCAAAGGTATCTATGGTTTTTGAGTCAGTTGCACCGTAGAAATCGTAGTAGTACTCAATGAGGTATTTCTTAATCGCCTCATCGTTCATCTTCTGGCGTTTAAGGATGGGGAGAATAGTTTTAAACTCATTCCTCAGCGTTTCCTTATCAACGAATACAAGGGTGAGCTTTGTTATCTCTTCACTTGCCTTGGTTGATTTTTCGTAAAGGTAAACTGATAGTTCAGATACTTCGTTTCCGTTTACATTCCCTGCCTTTGTGGTAAGAATGCTCTCCTTATCAATTTTTATTGTTTGCTGATCAAAGGAGAGTTTCTTGGATACAGGATTACTGTTGACCTTATAGTGGAATACGATAAACTTGTTATCGCTCAACGGGTATTTGGTAGAGTTAAGCGCAATGTCAACATTATCGCCAATAATCGAGAACTTTTCAGTACCAAAGTAGTTTTTCAGGTCGGTTACCTCCTTTTCGTTTGGATTAAACCTAACCGACATTAAGCTCCTTCGTTTTGTAACTAAAGCAATATCCTTTACCGTTGCGGTTAATGCCTGATTTTGCTTTGACGCATTGGCCTGAGGTGGGCTAAGTTTTAGCATAAAACGAGCCATCTTCTGGTTGATGGAGATAACATAGGCATCAAAATTCTCAAACTTTACCTGATCGTTTGGGTTTAGCACATCGCCTGGCTTTACCGGTTTACCCGATTTTGCAAATGTCACATTTCCGTTTACCCTCGTAACGCTGTATTTATCCTGTGCTTGCGCACTCATCGCAAGGAGCAAAAGGAAAGCTAGAAAATAGGTAGTTGTTTTCATGGCATATGAATTTTTTTCGTTCAATTTTGACTTGATGAAGACCTTATTACAAGTAACGTACCAAAAATAGATTAAAAAAATGATTAGCCATTTATAATACTCGCTCTTTTTGTTTTTGGCAGGGAGTCAAACACCAATTTATAGGAGAGATCGGTTAGTTCTCTTACAAGGGCATTAGGTATTGTACCATCCATTAACACTGTGTTCCAATGTATCTTATTCATGTGGTATCCTGGGATTATAGATGGATACTGCTCTCGTAGTTCAATCGCTCTTTCAGGATCGCATTTTAGGTTTATGCTCAGCTCTCCATCGAGGTTGGTTAGCGCAAACATTTTACCACCCACCTTAAATACCAATGTAACCTCATCGAACGGAAAGCATTCGGTTACCCCTTTTTTTGAGATGCAGTATTCTCTTAGCTCTTCAATGTTCATATTACTTTATTATTTTAACGTCAGTTCGATGTAAGAAACAATTTAAGTACCATGATATCAGCATTTTACATTTTGGGTTAAAATGGAATGATGCCTGCCTGCCGCCTGCCTGCCGCCTGCCTGCCGGTAGGCAGGGTAGGCAGGAAAAAATGGAACTGGAGCGATCCGGCAACTGCCGGACGGCGGAGCCAATATTGGATGAAGAAAGTTAGAAGTAACCCCATTATTCCAGTCTTCCAAAAACATAATACTAGCATTAAAGCACTAATAAATAATGATATAATAAGCATTCTTTTATCGAACTCACGTTATTTTACGATCTTTTGAGTGTGAATGTTGACTTAGTACTAGTTTTTATTCCGATGAATGGATGATCTTCTTTTAACATTTCAGAAAGTTGGCTGAAAAGCATCCTGGATATGCTCAAGTTCGTACTTATCATCCTGAAGTACTATTGAAATGATATCGAACTGAACATCCATATTTAAATCATATTCCTGAACATAAGCTTCGGCAGCCTCGATGATGAATCTTTGCTTTTTGCGACGGACCGATTCCTTGGGCTCCTCCCAATAGCTCGTCCAACGAGTTTTTACTTCAGCAATGACTAGCATCCCGTTGTAGGTTGCAACAATATCCAGCTCTTTATGGCCAAAGTGCCAATTCCTATGGCGAATTTTATACCCCTTTTTAGCAAGAAATACAGCCGCAAACTCCTCGCCTTTCTTGCCTAGCTCTTTTGATTGATTCGAATCATTCACTTTTTTCATCCATCAATGTAACAAATTGCCTGATTAATCGATATAATACCTGTATCCATCAAACCGAAAAAATAAATACATAGTTAATGATAAGGCGGTTAATCATATTAAGCCTAATTATTACCCTTACGTTAACCGTAAAGGCTTCTCCAAATTTATACAAATTTGAGGGAAGCATCAAGTTGAAAAAAGAAACAGTTTACGACACTTCTTATGTCATCATTCAGGTAAGAGGAAATCAGGTTCGGCTCGATGAGTTCGATAGTAAAAAGAATTTGGTTAGCATTTATATTATAAACCTTGAGTCGGAAAAAGTGTTAGCCCTTTCGCCAAGGCAAAAATTGTTTTACGAGTTAAGTCCGAGCCGAGCAATCCAAAAACCCAATGATGATATTGCTATTCTAAATGCAGAGAATAGGATGGTGCTTGATGGGCATAATTGTTGTCAAATGAGGGTGAAAAGTATTGTTCGGAATACAGAGGTCTCCATTTGGGTTACCGAAAAGGATTTCGATTTTTTTATTGCTATGAACAGGGTCTTACGAAAGGTTAAACCCGATATCGATATCTTTTCCTTCTTCCCCGATATTAATGGGCTATTCCCCATGCTAATAGTAGAGCGTACATTACTTCGAAAGGAGAAGATGAAGGTATTGGTAACCTCTATTTCCGAGGTCATGCTAAGCGATAATATTTTTAAAGTTCCTCCTGATTATCAAAAGATTGTACAATAGTAGGTTTTTCAAAAGTAAGTGTTGACCCATTGCCATTCACTTCAAGGTGAACCCGACGGCCCATTATTAATGAAAGGTTTGGATCAACATGACCCGCCGGAAAATCGAAGCAAATGGGAATATTATACTCTTTAAGTGCGTTAGCAATAATTTCGTGAGGGGTAAATCCAAAAGGAACATGATTATCCTTCATATCGGTCAAGCCCCCAACAATTAGACCTGCGATGCTTTTAAGTTTTCCGCAATGCTTGAGGTTCATCATCATTCTATCGATGTGGTAGAGGTATTCATCAAGATCCTCAATAAATAGAATCTTTCCCTGTGGGTTTATATCCGCATCGGTACCCGACAAGCTGTAAAGGATTGAGAGGTTGCCTCCGATAAGATGACCTTCTGCTTTACCGTGCTTATTGAATGGGTTGGGTTTTACACTATAAATTGGGGTTTCGCCCATTAAAACCCTCAGTAAGCATTCGAGCGATTCGTTTCCTGTTCCATCGGATGGGAAGTTGAATGGCATAGGGCCATGAATCGTTTCTAGTCCATACCAACCATTAAGTAGACCATGAATTACAGTGATATCGCTATAGCCAACCACCCATTTGGGGGTTTGCTGTAGCTTACGAAAATTCATATGGTCGAGCAACCGAATGGAACCGTAGCCTCCCCTTGCGCAAAGAATCGCCTTTACGGTCTTATCCTCAATCATCTCCATGAAATCGTTGGCTCGCTGTTCCTCCGTTCCGGCAAATTGATGGTGCGATGCGTAAAGGTGGGGAGCGGTTTTCACCATAAACCCTTTCCCGTTTAAGAATTTAATGGCCGGATGGATTTCCTGCTGTAATACCTTACGGGCAGGGGCAATAATGCCTATGCAGTCGCCGTGTTTAAGTGGAGGAGGAGTGATATTTTCCATTTTATTGGTAGGAAAATAGTTAGTATATTTGTAGCATATTTGTACCATAAAGGTAAATATTTCCGTTGATTTTTCTGTCAATTGGAGATAAAAGCTAAAAGCCTGTTGATCGGGCTTGTTTTTTTGGGTTAATCGATTTAAATAATTTGTATGAAAACTTTCAAACGCTACCTAATTACATCTGCTCTGCCTTACGCTAATGGGCCAATACATATTGGGCATTTAGCTGGCGTGTATATTCCTTCGGATATATATACAAGGTATCTTCGAATGAAGGGTGTTGATGTTATTTCGGTGTGCGGTTCGGATGAGCATGGTGTTCCCATCACAATAAAAGCCCGTCAGGAGGGCGTTTCACCACAGCAAGTAGTTGATAAGTATAACGATATTATCAAACAATCATTTAAAGATTTTGGAATTGCATTCGATATCTACTCTAGAACATCATCAAAGGTGCATTATGAAACTGCATCGGAGTTTTTCAGGAAACTTTACGATGATGGTGCTTTTATTGAGAAGACCACCGAGCAGTACTATGATAATGAGGTTGGACAGTTTCTTGCCGACCGCTATATTACTGGAACATGCCCTCATTGCTCGAATGAGCGGGCCTATGGCGATCAGTGCGAGAAGTGCGGAACAAGTCTTAATGCAACAGACTTAATCAATCCAAGTTCAACCCTTAGCGGATCGAAACCAATTCTAAAGGCGACCAAGCATTGGTTTTTACCCCTCGATAGCTATCAGCAATTCCTTGAGAAATGGATTCTTGAGGATCATAAGGAGTGGAAGAATAACGTTTATGGGCAGTGTAAGAGTTGGCTCGATCAAGGTCTTCAACCACGTGCCGTAAGCCGCGACCTGGATTGGGGTGTTCCTGTTCCTGTTGATGGCGCAACAGGCAAAGTTTTATACGTTTGGTTCGATGCGCCTATCGGTTATATATCAGCGACCAAGGAGTTAACCCCCGATTGGGAGAAGTATTGGAAAGATCCCGAAACCCGTATGATTCATTTCATCGGTAAGGATAATATTGTATTCCATTGTATAGTTTTCCCTGCAATGCTTAAGGCAGAGGGTAGTTATAACTTACCCGATAACGTTCCGGCAAATGAGTTCCTAAATCTTGAAGGTGATAAGATTTCTACTTCTCGTAATTGGGCTGTTTGGTTACACGAGTATTTGGTTGAGTTTCCCAATAAACAGGATGTTTTAAGATATACCCTTGCAGCGAATATGCCTGAGACCAAGGATAACGATTTTACATGGAAAGATTTTCAGGCTCGAAACAATAGTGAACTAGTTGCCATATTAGGGAACTTTGTAAATAGGGCGATGGTACTAACCCAAAAGTATTTTGAGAGCAAAATTCCTACTTGCAATGCTTTAACCGATTTTGATAATGCTACTTTAGCCGAGATTCCAAAGATTAAGGAAGTCATAGAGTATAATCTCGAAAACTTCCGATTCCGTGATGCGCTAAAGGAGGCAATGAATTTGGCTCGTTTAGGAAATAAATATCTTGCCGATACTGAACCATGGAAATTGTATAAGGATCAACCTGAGCGAGTTGCCACCATCTTAAATATTTCTTTACAGATTACTGCTAATCTTTCAATACTATTACAACCATTCCTACCATTCTCGGCTGAAAAGTTAAGGAGGATGATTAACCTTGATAGTTGCGATTGGAATAGGGCAGGTGCGAGCGATATTCTTGCTGTAGGCCATCAGCTAAATCAACCAGAATTGCTGTTCGACAAGATTGAGGACGACACGATTAACGTTCAACTCGCAAAACTCGAAGCGACAAAGGCTGCAAACGATAAGATAAACATAAAGGTTGAGCCCCAAAAACCGAATATCAGCTACGAGGAGTTCTCGAAGATGGATATTCGAATGGGCACAGTTCTCGAAGCAGAAAGGGTTCCCAAAACTCAAAAGTTGATGAAACTTTTGATTGATACAGGTATTGATAAAAGAACAGTAGTATCAGGTATTGCTGAGCATTTTACTCCTGAAGAAGTAATTGGGAAACAGGTTTCCATTCTAGTAAACCTTGAACCACGTAAGATAAAAGGGCTTGAATCGAATGGAATGATTCTTACTGCAGAGGATTCTGACGGAAAATTACGACTTATTCTTCCGGGAGATAAGGTAGAAAATGGTTCAACAGTAAAGTAATTGTAATAGTCATATTATTGAAAAGAAGCCAACTCATTTTACTTTTGAGTCGGCTTCTTTTGCTTTTTTTGATATTCCAAGTTAACAGGATAAGCTAGGGTTTAATCATACTATGACGTAATAGCATTCAGAACTACAACCGATGGGCTAACCCATCGGTTAAAATAAAAACGTAATAATATATGCTTAACATTACACTAGTTTAGCACATTACATAAGTTATATTTTTTAAGCTGAATTTCATTCTCAGAGATGGGCGGGCAGATATTCTTATACACGCATGATTTGCACGGCTTAACATTATTCCTAATGAGAAACCAATCGTTTGATCTACATAGCGAATCGAATATGATCTGCTTAAGGTTTATATCGTTGTCTAAAGATGCAATCGCGTTGCTGCTATTTTCACCGCTATAAACCGTATTATTTTTAATAACTAGTTTCCCGAATAAATTCCTATTCAGCGTTTTGTTTGCATCGTAGTTCTGTTTTGTGAGCTTTATCTCTTGGATATCCTCCTCGTTTAAAAATAGATTTTCTCTTAAAAAAGCGGCATCTGCCTTTGTGAAATCGATCTCGAAGTCACAATCGATTCTACCTGAAACCTTACTTGTATAGTAGTTATATTCCTCCTCATTAGACATTTTAAATTTCAACGTAACATTTTTCTCACCCACAATTTTTTCGTTGAAATCATAATCAGCTATTATTACCCGTAACGCGAACAGCTCATTGGATTTAGTAACGGGCAAATCGTTAATGAAAGAGTAGTAATCCTTTATATTAATTTCGATATAGGTCTTAATCTTCGCTGTTTTCAAAAATGATATTAATATTTCAACTTCCTTTTTGTGTGTAGAATATGAATCGATGTAAATATTTATCTTCTTTAAAGAGCTATTTTCAGCATCCCTGATCAATTGAATTATTTTATCAATTTTTAGAATGCTATTATTCTCCTTAAAGTGGATTGATAGTTCAAGCAGATTCTCAAGAATATCAGTACCCTGATCGCGAGAAGATATTGTCTTAAATTTTCTAAGATTTCTTTGAATATTTATGATAGGGTAAAGAATTAATGGTTTATCAATAGAGGAATAAATACCTCCAAAAAAGTTGCCTTCAAATCTACTGATAAGTGATTTATACTCTTTTACATCACTGTCGGTAATTTTAGTTGAATAATCATTTTCAAATATTCTTTTTATCATTTCATACTCTTTGTCTTCGAATAAATACTTCTTTGAATCGAGTACATTAAAAACAAGACATCTTTTCCTTGAATGATTAAAAGTTATCTCAGCGTAGGGATCTAAATACAACCATTTATACATAGAATACTTCTTTTAATAGTTTTTTGTAGAACTTTCTTTCTTTTTTTAAAGCGCTCAAATGGTTAGAAATTATTTGGGCTGATTTACTCTCATGCTTATAACCATGACAAAAAAGTTTATCCTTACCCAGCTCTAGGTTAAATATGCACTGCATACATTTATCTGCATAAAAGCACTGATTGCAATAGCTATCCCAAAGTTTATCGTAGATGCCATTCATGTAGCTAATTATTCCCTTATAATCAATAACAACATCCCTTTCTGAAATGTAGCCCATTGTTGAAAATTCATCGGAAATTCTTTCGCATGGCAATATTTTCCCTTTTGAGGTAATAAAAATCTTTCTTGAAAAGGGAATACATGTTCCTGTTGGCAGATATGAGCTATTGGAGGGAACTTCGAAAAAATCGATATATTTTTGATAAACATTATTTGTGTAAGTATGAATAAATTTTGATACTTGCCCAATTACGGGTGTATCAAACGAAAGCTTATCGCGAATAAAACGATAATCTTCGCTTTGGTCCAAATCCTCGTTTATATTTTTATACTTCTCCCAGAACTCATACTTTTTATCCTCGTTAATCCCAGATGTATTCAACTCCGAAAGTTTTGTGTTCTTGTTATACCTATCATGAATATAGCTGAATGCTTCGCTTACCGAGTTTTGGTTATGGATTACGGTATTAAAATCAACGCTTTTTCTAAAGAAATCGGGGTAATTATGGTAAACGAAATCAATGTTTTCGATAATCTCATTAAATGCTTCTTTCCCGTTAGGGTAAACCCTGTATGAATTATTATTTTTATTACCATCCAAGCTCACCAGTATCCTGAAATTGTGCTCTGCAAGAAAAGCGATATGCTTTTTTAGGAGCAAAGCATTTGTGGTCATTGCAAATCGTGGATTAAAATTATCATTTTTAATCGTATTTACATAGTCAACAATCGATTTTATAAACTCTATATTTAGTAAAGGTTCACCCCCGTAAAAACTAATTGCTATCCTTTTATTTAGTGACTTGTTCAGGTTTTGATTTAGAAATTCATTAATATAATTTAAAAAGTTGATTGCATAAACCAATGGTAAGCTTTTCTTTTCTCTTTTCGAGTTTTTGCCACTGTACAACTCCCCGTAACCACAATACTTGCAGTCTAAGTTGCAATTTTCAGTCACTTCAAATACTACTTGTAGTGCATTTGCCAGAGAGTCTTTTATGTGGTCTTCGGTAAACCGCCCTGAGAGTTTTTTCTTTTTGTCCTGTTGTTTATAAAAGTCCACGCTCTTTAAATATTCCTCTTTTTTATGTCTGTTTAGTTCATTCTGTGGTTGTAAAACAAAATATCTGGTTTCGTTGTCGTAGAAGAATTCTTCACTTATCATGATACATTTTTTTAATAGTATGTAGGGGTGAATTGTGGTTCAGATTAGGAATAGTTCAGTAATTTTTATGGAAATAGGCTCATGATTAGATTTTTATCAACCAACCCCGGCAAACACCTAAATAGTTTTTATGATTTAATGCTGGGGTTGGTGATTCAGTTAGTACAATTATTCTGCAGTCTTTACGTTAAACCGCGAAAATTCGTTACTTGCAGCAGCATCAGAGGCTGAGTCATCCATCATACAATAGCAAGGATGTAAAGGTTTGCAAGCACACGTTAATACTCCACCTTTGATTTTACTTAATTCGTTCACATCAAATCGGTTTGAAGTGAGTCTGTTTAATTTTAACTTTTTCATAGTTAATTAATTTAAAATGTGTTTTTCAGTAAGCATCACCCATTACTGATTGGGTTTTTCTGATTTTAAGGTATTGAACAACTTATGAGCGATATGATTAAATAGGTCAATTCAAATAACGATTTCAAAAGAAGGCTCAACCTCATGATAAAATTATTATATTGATTATGAGTATTATAAAGTAAAAAACAACATATTATATAGCTTAAAATGTAAGACGAAATGCTAATTATATGTCACTTAGGTTATGCTGAGCGCATCGCCATCGGCAAGCCTTACGCTTGCATCACCGCTGAAACTAAGGCGGAACGTGGTCGGCGTAGGCGCATGGCGGCTGATGGTAGTTGAAGCATGTATTGACAAACAGAATGCTAGAAAAACACACCAGACTATTGTAAATAGACAATATATTTAATATTAATAGTTAGATCACTCTCTTGACTTGAATATATATTATTACTAACCATGATATATGTTAAAACAATACATATAAAGCAATAAATATATAAATAAAATATTTTAATACTTATATAGTATAAATAATGATCATTGTTTTGACATTAAACACAAATATTGTCATGTTATATATTATCAATGTCGTTTAGCCTCAGCGAGGAGGCTAAACGATATTGAAATACGTATAGATATTTGCTATAATCGAATTTTAGTAAAATGGGATCGGATAAGAATTGGTTACGAAGAGATAAATTAGGTGGCTCTATTCTAAATATCGATTGATTTTATAGTACTTAGCGCTATTAATGCTTGTTGAAACTCATAATAATCATCCATTATTTAGAAAAGAGCCATTAAGGTTAAAGTATATATAAAAATTCAACAAAAGGGTAATGAAAATAAGGTATTTCAAATCTTGAAACACCTTACTTTTGCTTGTGCGCCGTGCATGCGTATTACCTTGAAGGTGCAAGTCCTTTATGGGGATCTGCCAGAATTCTTTTTTTCAATCAGAGTACCGTCATTTTTTAGAGTCAGGCTATATGAGTTGTTATTTCTAAGGAATGTTTTTTCAAAGGTTATCAAATTGTAAGAATATTCAGGGTTAAACCAACAACCAAGAAAGCTTTTAACCTCGATTGGTGGGTTACCCTCTTTATGACAGGAAACCCCTGATGCTATTATCAGCATTGCAATTGAGAAAAGTCTCATAGGATTTTTTGTATTCTATAAGATGATAATGAAGACTAAAAGGTTGCTCAGGGATTTTTTTCGTTAATCAGAGAATGGCTGAACTGTGAAATGATATATATTTTTCTAGAAAAGTTGTTAGGCTACAGGCCCTAATTTGATTGGTTAGTAAGAAATCGTCGGTGCTTGGAGTTACTATATAGTTGAATTCAGTGCCTAAGTCGCTGAATGATTGCAGCATTCCTTTTTGAGGTTTAGGCGTTGATGTATATTTTATTTCAATACCAGCTATAGGTTTACCTGATTTAACAAGCACTAAATCGCATTCTGCACCTTCATGAGTGCGATAATAGAAGCACTGTATATCACTTTCAACCCTTTGAGCAATTTGCTCAATTGCAAAACCCTCCCATGATGCTCCAATAATTGGGTTTGATTCTAATGAGTCGAAATTTGAAATTGAGAGTAAGTGATGCAGTATTCCTGAGTCTCTGATGTATATTTTTGGGGATTTTACTAATCGTTTCTTTACATTGCTAGAGTAAGGATATAGCTGTCGTATTAGAAAAGCATTTTCGAGAAAGGAAAGGTATCTTTTAAGGGTGGTTGAACTTACCTCAAGTGACCGACTTATACTACTCATATTTAAAATATTGCCATGAATATGTGCAATCATAGTCCATAGCCTACGGATTGTATTTCGGTTAATATCCAGTCCAAGTAATGGTAAGTCACGCTCTATGTAGGTTTGAATAAAATTGGATAACCATTTTTTTCTGATAAATTCGCTTGGTGCAAGAAACGCATTGGGGAATCCACCTGCAATCCAATGGTGGTATATATCATTTTTACCTTGAACCTCTAATAAGTTAAAAGGGGCTAACTCTTGATAGGCTATTCGACCGGCTAGCGATTCGGATGAGTCTCTTATTAAATCGGGCGATGCCGAACCCAAAATAATAAATCTACTAGCAATCCTGTTTTCATCGATCATTGATCGAAGTATTGGGAATAGCTGAGGTTGACGCTGAATTTCATCAAGAACAACACATTTATTCGTATTTCTGCTGAAGAAAAGTACAGGGTCGTTGAGTTTTGCAAAATCCTTAGGGTTTTCGAGGTCAAGGTAAACAGATTCTTTGTTCAAATTTGATAAAAGTTCTTTAGCAAGTGTAGTTTTACCAACCTGACGTGGACCAACAATTCCGACTACAGGGAAGTAGGTTAGTGCACTAAGCAAATCATCAGAAATAATTCGTTTTATCATGTTACAAATATATTATTTATCCCTGAAATATTCAAATTAGATTTGAATATTTCAGGGATAAATAATTAAATGTGTGCGTGTATAAAAGGTTAGGGGATTGAGCGTGTAGTATCAACCAACACAAGTGAAGATAATTCACAGAAAATAAAGCTATTACTTATCTTCGGTGATTGTCAAAATAAAACCATTATTATCCATTATTGCAAACTCGTCTGCACCATAGAAGGTCTTATGCCACTCTTTTACCAAACTATTAGTGTTTCTTATCTTTTCATATAGAATATCCATCCCTTTTACTTTAATATAAAATGTTAGAGCTGAATTTATACCTCGTTCATTTAATTCAGGATATTCGTCTTTTAGATTCTGCTCCTCCTGAAACATGATGGTTATATTTCCTGAGCCAACCATTGCCCAAACTAAATCACCTGATTCGGGGACGCTCATCATTTGTTGAAACCCGAGTATATCAGTATAAAATTTTACTGTTTCGCTAACGCTTTTTACGCCAATATTTGGCGATAATGATTGATACACCATAATTTTTTCTGTTTTGTTTATAGCTGTTTGAGAATGACCATTTAGAACAATAAAGAGCAAGAAGACTAAAGTACAATAAGTTAACTTACCATCCATGTCGTTTTTTCTTGCAAAAATAACTTTAGGAGATTGTTCTTAATTGTAAAAATCGGTCGTTTTTTTTGGAAAATAATTCTTGGGGTGTTGCTCCTGTGTGCCGTTTAATATCTTTAATAAAATGTGCTTGGTCATAATAATTTTGTGTAGGAGATAATTCTCCATGGGCAATATCATTATATGATGCTCTACATCTGAGTATATTTAAGAATGTTTTTAATGAAAGTCCGAATTGTTTATCAAAATAACGATTAATTTGTCGGCTACTCCACATGACCATATCGGATAGATTTTTGACCTCTATATTCCCCTTCGAGGTATAAATAAGTTGAAATAGTTTTATTTTACGATTGTCAATTCTTTCAGTAGAAAGTATGTCTAAGAAGAGGTTTTTTAAGCGGAATGATAGGGTTTCAAAATTTTCAAATGGCAAGGCATTTAGATTCCAAATGGTTTCATTAAAGGCTATCATAGTATCTTTACATGACTTAATCTCATGTTTAAATAGATATTCTGAGGCTGGTAATTTAAATCGACAAGCAATTAGTTTTGTTCCCTTTAGTGTAATTATTTCTTTCTGCTTCGTCCATATTCCTGTAAGTGAAGTATTTTTCAATTGATTATTTTCAATTTCTAGTATTAGGTCAAAGTATCCATCAGGAAGTATAGCATATTTTAAATCCGAATGAAAATCACATTCCCAGAAGCACTTGGCAAAATTCGATAAAAAGCCATCTATTTTTATTTCTCGATATTGCATGGTCTTTATTAAAAGATTATCAACTACTTCAATTCGATATTTCCTCTTCAATCATGCCCTTAACCCTACCAATTAGCGTATCCAATTCAAATTTTTCAGGATAAATAGGTTGGAGGAAGTTTACCTGAATATGAGTTCCGATTTTTGGAATCTTTGATCCTGCTGGGAACGCTTTGTAAGCACCAGCAATTGCTACAGGCACAATGGGTACGTTTAATTCTCGGCTTAGAATGGCAAAGGTTTTCTTAAATTCACCTAAGTCACCGGTAAGGGTGCGAGTACCCTCAGGGAATAGAATGATTTTTTTTCCGCTCTTTAGCACCTCAGCAAGTTTTTGAATTGATTCTTTCAAATCATGGTTAATATCCATAACAATAACATTATTCCTGCTTGCCATAAAGCGTAAGAACCAGCCTTTAACGTGCTTCTTCTTGGCGTAGAAATATGTTGTTTTAAAGGTTTTGCGCTTAATAAAGGAAGCTACAAAAAGGCCATCAAGGAAACTTTGGTGGTTTGGAGCAATAATACAAGGCCCTTCGGGAATATTATGTAGTCCTTCACCTTTAAAATTAAAGTAAATCTTGAAGAAACCTTTTGCAATACTCTTAATAATATTCTGAGTTGGCCAAGTCTTTGGGAGTTTAACATGAACCCTTTCCTTGAGCATCTCTGTCCAATTCGTTCCCTCTGTTTTATGCCAAACTTTATGCTCTCGGATATGCTCAACCATAGCGTTAATCGATGGGAACTTAATAAGCCTATCGTTATCGAATTTTAGTCCAAATCGGCTTTCGATGTAATCAATTAACGATAAGCGACCCAAGGAATCGAGGGCAATATCGAATTCAACATGGTCATCGGGTGCTATTTCAGTATCAACCTGACTCTCAATAAATAGCTTAACATCACGATACTCCTCATTATCGGGATGATCAACCTTATCCTTTTTCTTCTTTGGTCTTGTAGCAATCTCTTCGAGCTTAAAGCGCTGAAGTTTACCAAGTCGAGTTCGTGGAAGTTCTTCCTTTGCTAGCGCAAAGTGCATAATGCGTTTATAGGAGCTGAGTTCTTTGTTGAATTCAGGGAAAACGGTCTCTCTAAAATAGAGTTCGGGTTCTTTGACACCTATATCGGACATGGCGTTCAAATCGGGATAAATTATGGCGTGCAGGGCATCATTATGCGGATATATTCCAGCCTCCTTAATACAGGCGAAGGATTTTTCGAGTTTAGTTTCAAGCTCAACAGGGTTGATATTCTTACCATTCGAGAGGATAATAATCTCCTTTTTACGGCCTGTTATGAATAGATACCCTTTCTTATCGATTCGTCCGAGGTCACCGGTGTATAGCCATCCATCCTTTAAAACCTCTGCGGTTTCCTCAGGGCGATTATAGTAACCCTGCATGATATTTGGCCCTTTGGCAACAATCTCTCCATCTCGAATTTCCATTTCTAAGCCAGGCAAAGCAAATCCAGGTGAACCGATCAAAACTTTACCCGGTCGGGTAAAGGTTATCATTGGAGCAGCCTCGGTCATACCAAAACCCTCCAAAACCTCAAATCCTAAGGTTTTAAAAAAGGTGCCAACTTCTTTGTTTAATGCTGCACCACCAGCTACCAAGAACTCTAAATGACCTCCAAACCCGGTATGAACTTTAGCAAATATTTTTCTACCTAGAACTTTACTATTTGTTAGCTTTACAATCTTAAATAAAGTTCTAGCAGCAAAACTCGCATCAATCTTGGCTTTTATACCTTTGTAGATTAGTTCGTACAGTCGGGGAACGCCAATCATAATGGCAATCTGATTATTCTTCAGCGTTTCCATTAAATCCGATGATTGCATAGAGGGGGCGATAACTACTGTACCTCCAACCATAAGCGGAGCCATCAACGACCCAGCTAAGGGGAATATATGGTGCAGCGGAAGAAGAATGAGAACCTGTCGGTTCGAGGTGAAAATCACAACTTTTTTCGAAACGCCATCAATATTTGCAATAAGGTTTTTAAACGAGAGCATTACCCCCTTAGGGCTTCCGGTTGTGCCTGATGTATAGATAATAACAGCAGTATTTTCGGTATTCTTAGGCTCAACTGTTCGAGATGGGTCAATAACATGAGGAAGTTCAACCTCGCCGAAACATATTATCTCAGGCCTATAGGATAAGCTGTTTATTATTCGTACTAACACATCTTTCTGTCCTATACTTGTGAAAATCAGCTCAGGCTGACAGTCGTTTAGAATGAATGTAACATCTTCAGCCGAGGCCATGAAATCAACAGGAACAACAATGCACTCATTTTGCCATCCGGCATAGAATGAGTAAATCCATTCGGGTCGATTTTCGGAGTAAATGGCTATCTTTTTATACCTTTTCCCTTGGAATAGCTGTGAGTACTGATTAATGCTGCTGAATAGCTCTTTGTATGAGATTTTTACATCCCTTACAATCATTGCTATTTTGTTTAAATCATCTTTGCTTATCATCATAACTTACACCTCTAGATGTTTAACTTCTTTAATGATACTAAGTACTCAGGTCATTTAGTCAAGTATAACCTTTATTATGCAAAAGGACAAAGGTAAGGGTTTATTTATAAGACTGAAACAGAGTTTAGGGGAGAATTAATTCAATCCCATATTTATAAAAATTGAAAAGCTGCCCATTTCTGAGCAGCCTCTCTTTAGGAAAAAACTGAAAAAAAGGAAAAAAGGAAAAACGATTTAATAAGCAGCTTGTTGTGGATTCCAGTTAACCCAACCAGAAGTCCAATCCTCAGTGCCAAATGCACCTCTGAATGCAGTTGATGTAAAGAATGAATCTGAAAGTTTAGAATCGGTAAAGCTTGCACCGCTTAAAAGGGCAGATCCCGTTAACGGTAATACAACAGGAGCAGTAGCTTCATTTGAGGTTAAGAATGCGCCGAATATCTTTGCAGCTTTTGGGCCTACCATTGTAGAGTTGCTTCTTGCTGCATCGGTAAACCAAGTTTGAACATCGGTGGTTGTAAATGATCCACCAGACGGAACACCATAGTTTGAGACCATACCAACAAGTATTGTATTTTTGATTTGAAGATCGCCGCTCTGAGCATTTGCCCATGTATTACTACCGTCAAGGTAAAGACCAGCAGGCCAGCCTGCGAAAACGGAGTTGAAAACAGAAAGTTTGGTATTCCTTCTAAGGTGCATCGCTCTTTTAAAATCAGAGCTATGGCTTGACTTGGTCGTCGTATCAAGAGGCCCGATTAGGGTTACATTTGAGAAAATGGGGCTAGTGATAGGAAGGTTACCTGTACCACCTGCATCATTATCCGACTCAAAACCATTTGAGCCTGAAGCATCGGCTTTGCGATAGTCGCGTAAGCCAAGCAGGAATTGTAGTTTACCGCTATAACCATTATCGGTATCAAATTCGTCATCAATGCCACGGAAAGCGATAAGATGCTTACAGTTTACAGTACCACCAAACCACTCGTATGAATCATCGCCGCAGTATGAAACCTGAATATAATCAATTGTAGTTCCGCTACCAACACCAGCAAGGGTTAACCCGTTTATTTCTTTATCGGGTTGAAATGGGTAGCCTGCAAATTCAATACGAACATATTTTAAGGTACCTGAGTTATCGGCATTGTTTGGTGATGTTCCTCCACCATAGGTGGACCTTGGACCACCCTCAACCTGTGATGTACCGCCTGTTTGGTTAATGGCTGCTTTACCGCAGATAACTAGTCCACCCCAGTCGCCGTAGGTACGACCACCTGTGGGTTGGTTTGATGTGAAAACAATAGGGCTTGTTGAAGTTCCGATAGCATTGATTTTCCCTCCTTTTTCAACGATTAAGCTACCCATAGTTGCTTTATCGCCTTTAATAATTGTACCAGCGGCAATATTCAGGGTTGCTCCATCAACAACATATACAAATCCTTTGAGTAGGTATGTAGAGTCGGCAACAAGATTACGAGTATTTTTAATCTCACCCTGAATAATCTTTTCGTTTCCGGCCTGAATAACGTTGATTGCACAGGTAGCTGTTTTTGCACCATCAGTGGATGTAACCGTAATTGTAGCGGTACCTATTTTAATACCGATAACACTTCCGCTATTATCAACGGCAGCAACGGTAATGTCGCTTGAGCCCCAAGTTACAGATTTTACATCGGCATCTGCAGGGAGAACATTAGCAACGAGTGTAGATGTTTCACCAACTTTAATGGTAAGAGTAGATGAACTTAGCTCAACTCCGGTAACGGATACATCCTCTTTCTTGCACGAGGTGATTGATTTTAATACCAGAGCAATTAGGAAAAGTGACAAATAAATCTTCTTCATTTTAATATAGTTTTTAGTTAAGTAATTTCTTGATGGCAAAGTAATGGCTACAGCTTAACGTGAATCTTAAAAGCAGATTATCAAATTGTTAATTAAATAGCCTACAATGAATTAATGTTGATAATGATTAGTTAACATTCGGTTAGAACTTAAGCGAGACACCTAGGGTATAAACAGTTCCTCGTTTGTACTCTTTGGAGCTGAGGGTTCTTTCATAATGAGTATTCTGAGCTGCATTATATAGCGAGAAGGTTTGCTGATACTTATTCTTCTCATTCAAGAGGTCTTTAATTCCCGCTTTAATCTCAAACTTCCCTATTTTCTTAGAGATGGTTATATCAATAAGATTATTAGGCATTTCGTAGATATCGGGTATGTTATCATTGGAATCCTGCTGGCGTTGACCCACTACGATGATACGCTTCCCTATAACATTATAGAGCACGCTGACCATCCATCCATTGTTGGGATTCTGATAGTAGATACCTGCGTTTATGATGTATGGCGACTGACCAAACATTGGGCGCTCTTTTTCTTTTGCTTTTTGATCGTTGGGAAAAATTACTTTACTGCTAATGAGCGATGCGTTTAATACAACGCTGAAGTTTTTAAATAGCTGAGTGTTTTCGAATGATTTTCGAAGTTCGAGCTCTAGCCCCATGCTCTTGGCTGCTTTGGCATTATTAAATGAGTACTGCAAACCGCTTCCGGCATCAACATAAATCATTTCGATTGGGTTGTTAAACGATTTGTAGAAAACCGCCAGAGAGAAGGTTTCGGTTGACGAAGGGTAGCGCTCAAATCGGATGTCGAAGTTGTTAACAGTAGCATCTTTAAGATCAGGGTTTCCCGAATAGCCCGCAGCATCGTTAAAATCGTAAAAGATGAACGGAGCAATTTCGCGGAATTCAGGGCGATTTATTGTTTGCCCATAGGCGAAACGTAAAAGCGATTTTTGGCTGATGTTATAGCTTAGGTTTGCTGAAGGGAAGAATCTCACCCCATGGTTATCGACATCGATAGGTGTTTCAACACCAGGGAGGTAGCTCGATAGCAGCATTTTATTATACTCTGCCCTTACCCCTCCGTAAAAGTTAAGGTTAATGCTGAATGGAAGATTCAGCCCCATGTACCCAGCCATTTGGGTATTGCTAGCGGAATAAGAATCGGATTTATTCGTTCGCTCGTCAATGGTAATACCATTGGCATAGTCAAAATTTTCATCAATAAATAGTTGGTCGAATGGAAGCGATAGCTCATCGTTGGTTGGGTTGTAATTAACACCCTTGATATATCCTATATTTCGTGCATTAAATCTACGTGACCTGTATTCGGCGTAGTAACCAACCTTAATTGTTGGGGGGAGGTGAAAAATATTAATTTTATTCTCAACATTAAGCCCGTTAGAAAGGATATGCTCTTTATTATCGAGGTAAAGCCTGCCTGCCTGCTTCGGATTTGCTGCAAATGGTAAGGCTAATTGGTAGTTTCCCGTGGCCTCGTTAAGGGTGGTTTGTAAAACTTTTCGGTCGGGTTCTTGGCGATTTGCTATTGAGTACCCTAGATTCCAATCGATTTTGGTCATCCCTTCATTTAATGCATGCTTGCCCCCAATTTGACCGGAATAGGTTGTTCTGCTCATGAATCGATACTCGTAGGAGCGAATGCTATTTTGGCTATACCCATCGTATCCCGAGCGAAGAACCGTTCGGGTAAAGGCATTTTGGTTAAATAGATTCCTTATTTCAATTACATTATTCTTGTTAATATTGAACGACCAATTGCTTAGCGCATTTACTTTTACACTATTAGTATATTGATTGTCATTGTATTTGAACTTGTAAACGGGCTCATCATCGATAACATTGTATGAGTTGAAGCTGTTGTTATCGATAGGGTTAAAGTCCATCGAATTGCTATAACCAATGGAGGTGGTGCTCCCGATAAGAAGTTTATCGATTTTAAACTTCTTTCCAAAAGTAATCCCGATTCGTTGGTCGGGTTTTGCCTTAATGAGAGAGGCGACCCAGTTTTTATTAAACGCCTTGCTGAAGTTATCAATGGTGGTGGGGTTTGTTGTATTCTCAAGATCCATAGGAAATCCCTTGGGTAAATCTCTTGTTCCATCATCAAAACCTAGCCAGTCGGTTTTACCACCCTTATACCGATAGAAATCATTAAAGGTGGTTCCGCTTCGATACGAAGTGGCGTAATCAATGCTAATAAAGTTATTCTCGGGCATGTTTTTGGTGGTAATCTTTACAAAACCACCAGTAAAATCGGCAGGATACTCTGGTGCAGAGGTTTTAAAAATTAGAATATTGTCAATCAAACTGCTAGGGATAACATCAAACGAAAAGGCTTTAACATCCGTTTCGCTACTTGGCGTTGCAGCATTGTTAAGCCATACATTATTATATCGCTGATTTAAACCTCTAACAATAATAAACCTATCGCCGATAATGGTAATGCCAGGCACTCGGCGAATTACCTCCGAGGCGTCCCTGTCTTGCGATCGCTGAATCTGCTGATTGGATATACTGCTTGTTACAACAATGCTCGCTTTCATTGCGCTAAGCATGGTTGCTTCGGTATTGGTGCGTTTTTTTGCACTTACAACCAGCTCATCGATACTTACATCCTGAGCATCAAGCAGAACATTTACTTGGGTGGTTTTATCGGGTTCAATTACTATTTGTTCGATTATCTGAGGTAAATAACCCATGAACGATACGCTTAAGAAATGTTTCCCGGGCAGAATACCGTTAATGCGATACAGTCCATCGACATTTGAAACGGTTCCTTTCGTAGAACCATCAATTGTAACGCTTGCTCCAATAAGCGTTTCGTTAGTTTTTTTATCGATAATAAACCCCTCAATCGCTCCGGTTTGGCTAAATGCCGAATTAGCGTTTAATGTAAGGAGGATTAGTGTAAAAATGGTTAAACATTTTTGGAAAGCGGTTCCTTTAAAAATGACTCTTTGCAACATAGAAATAAGATTTAATTATTGTGCAAAAGAACATCACCAATATTACCTCTACCTTAAACCTGCATTAATAATAGGTTAATGAATTATTAGATCTAGAGTTAACATTGAGGTAGCTTGAGATCAATGATCAAATCGATACCCTACCCCTTTAATGGTTACAATATGCTTACTACCAATTTTCTCGCGGAGTTTACGGATATAAACATCAACCGCACGACCACCTATTCGATTCTTATTCCCCCAGACTAATTCGAGTATAGTATCGCGGGTATAGACTTTGGATGGGTACGACATGAGGAGTTGTAGGAGAAAGAATTGCTTCTTAGGAAGGCTTACATTGTTGCGCCCTACTTTAACAATGAACTTTTCAGAATCAATCTCTATTGTAGTGTCTGATTCTATATTATTGGCATTTAACGGATGGTTGTTGCTTGATTGTCGTTTAAGCAGAGCTTGTATTCTAAAATGTAGCACATTGTTTTTCAGGGGCTTTGTAAAGTAATCATCGGCACCCGCTTTGAAGCAGGCTATTTGAACAAAATCCTCGTTATGAGTCGAAACAAAAACAATAAGCGTGCTATTCAATTCCAGAATTTCCCTTAGGTTTTGGCAGGCCTCAATACCATTTACATCTGAAAAATCAATATCAAGGAGAATCAGATGTGGGATAACTGATTTTGCAATTTCAACTCCTTGAATGCTTTGCGACGCTTCATATACTTCATACCCCTTTTCAAGAAGAAAGTGTGAGGCACTTTCGAGGAAGTTCTTATCCGAATCGATTATTAGGATTCTGTTTCCAATGGTATTCATTAAGCTGTACTTTAATTGATGCCTTTTGATTAAGCATTTGTAAATGAACAGCTTTTATGTTAAGAGGGTATGTCGATAAGGTTAAGATTGTGTTAATTATTTGGTTGAGAGCTAATGGTTAAAATCAATCGCCTTTAACCCACCGAATCTTCAGGCTCAATATGGATATGCACCTCGCAGCGCTCAATGGCGGTTACTATTTCTTGTTCAACATCGTGCGATATTTTGTGAGCTGCCTCGATGGTAATTCCTGGGGTAACATGGATATTCATTTCAACATGTGTTTCGGCACCCATGGTGCGAACTTTTAAATCGTGGTAGCGTGTAATTAATTTGTCGGCATCGAGAATTGTTTGAATTTTCGAAACGGTATCTTCGGGGCTTTTATCTAACAAGGCATCAATAGCCTTCTTACCAAGTTTATATGAAACGTAGATAACAATAATAGCAACTGCTAAAGCCGCAATAGCATCGGCAAAGAAGAACCCAAAGCCAGCAAAAATTAAACCGATAAATACAACTGAAGAACTCCAAATATCGGTCGAGAAATGTAACGCATCGGCTTCGAGAGCCTGACTATTGTGTTTCTTTGCTACCCGCGACAATGCTCTTGAACGTGAATAATCGATGGCAATTGAAACGATTACTACTATAAAACTCCAGATGTTAATATTGAGGTCTGTTTTTCCAGAAATCAAACGATGCACGGCTTCGTAAATAATCCAAATACAGGTAAGTAAAAGTAACAGCGTTTCAACTAAGGCCGAGAGATTTTCAACTTTACCATGGCCATAGTTATGCGTTTTATCGGCTGGCTTATCAGCCGCTCGAACGGCAAGCAATGTGATAACCGCAGCAACTAGGTCTAAACCAGAATGCAATGCCTCGGATAGGATACCTAAACTGTTTGTCCAGACTCCTACAATAATCTTAATGGAGGTTAAAGCGATTGCGGCAAGGACAGAGAAAAATGCCACCCTGCTTTTTTCATCCTTTAGGTCGATTATTTTAATCATTGCTTACCAAGTTAATCGATTAGAGACGTATAAAATATTTGAGATAATAAAAAACTGGTATGATAACACACCAGTTTAATTTCCGCAATAAAGGTAGTGATTTTGACGAAAAGAATGAACAGATTTTTTTTTACCACATAGATACAGACCTGCCTGCCGCCTACCTGCCGCCGGCCTGCTGATAGGCAGGGTAGGCAGGGGACACAGAGGGAATTCGATAAATCAATGGAGTGACAAAAAAAATGGAGCGTTGACTTGGATAACCCAGCTAATTTCTCTCAGACTACCCTGCTTACCGGTAGGCGTGTCTCCGTGATTTTTATTCATTCTCGATTATTACAGAATAGTTACAAAAAATCAAATAATTACGGGGTAGAGGTATTCGTTTCAAAACCGATTATTCATCCGAGGAATATTTGGACTCGGGTATTTTAGGAAGATCAGAGTAGTCGATTTTATCCTTCTTACTTATCTTGATGGTTTCGTACTTCAATGACTCGGTGTTGATTACCACTGCCTGAAAACGTCCCAACGAGCACGTACCCGAGTTGATGTATTTCTTTTTGCTATTCAGGTAGTACGTTTTATGGGTTTCGATTTTATGGGTATGCCCCAAAATAACCACATCGTAGGTTCGAAGCAATTTTAACGCGTACTTAAGGTATTTGTATGAGTTATATTTCCGTGGAATATGATTAACCTCATCGTCGTATTCAACCGCTTTGAAATAGGATCGCTCAATCCACTTGAATCGCATAAATTTTTTAAGAAGATAGAACCCAACCCTACCAATGGTTCGCCCAATATTGGTGCCATTCAGGAAATCGGCATTGTGCCCGTGCTCGATGTAAATACGTTGTCCTTTACTGTTCTTAATAGTAAGCGAGTTTCGGGCAAAGGGGTTGAGCAAATCGTGATTTCCTCTTATGTATATGAAGTTATTTACGTTAAAATATTGTATCAACTCTTGATTATTCTTGTAAACATCTCGGAACGAATACTTGTACAGGTCGAATATATCGCCGTTTAGTACAACATTATCAACCCGATAGAATTCGATAATCTTATCGAGGGTTTTGATAAACTTGTTGGGTTTCCATCCAAACGACCCAAAGTTGTCGCCGTTGTCGATATGTAGATCCGATAGTACTAAAATGTTCATACTATGAGTATTGCATAATAAATTTTGATACTTGCGATGTGCCGTTAACCAGCTTTAGCTGGTATATATTATTTTTGTAGAAACCTTGTTTGTTGCTATTGAAAATCAGGTTTTTAACTAGGTTTGGAATTTGGTTCACCCTTTTCTCGTAATGCCCTAATTGATTGTTGCAAATATATTCAACATTGCCCTTCTCCTGCTCCCAAATATAGCTATTAATTAACGGAATCTTACCGCACATCAGCACTTCCATGAATGTAGATGCTCCGCATTTTGTTATCACCAAATCGGCGATGTTGAGTAGTTCGTAAACGATATCGACAAAGCCAAAAACATGTAGATGGTTGGCATTATATCTGCCTTTCAATTTGTTTGCTTGTTTTAGGAGGTTTTCATTTCTCCCGCAAACCATCACAATATGGGCATTTAAACCTGATTGCAGCAATTTTCTTAGAATTTTAGCTCCTTTTGGAATGCCATCGGCACCGCCCATTATCAGTATAACCTTTTCATCAGCAGGGATGTTGAGGGTTGTTCTAATTTGCGCTTTTGCCTCCTCGTTTATGGATGATGAGAATTTATCGTTCAGTATAAACGGGAAGGTGTTAATGTTTTCCGCAGGAATTTTTTTAGCGTTGATTAAATGGGTTTTAAGCTGTTGGCTAAATACAATAAAGTTTTGGGTTTTATCTAAAAACCATATTGGGTGTGCCGTAAACGGATCGGTAACAACTGTTAGCATGGGGGTATCCAGCTTGTTCCGTTTTAATATCTCGTTTATGGGCTTTATAAGGAAGAAGTGGAATATTACAATCTTATCGGGTTTATCGGCAAGAATTCGATGCTCTAGTATTGGAGCAACAAATTTTGAAACTAACCAACCCGAGAGGTGTGCAATGGGTTTTAGCTTGTGGATTGCATATAAACCTTCGAACACCCACGTTGCCTTCTCCTGCGATTTTCGGTAACCATCCTCAACAATCAGCTTAGCAATTGGGCTAACTCCGGTAAAGCCATCAACAAGTTCTACCTCATAGCCTTTATCATGGTTTCGTTCTATCCATTGAGCAACCGACCGGGCTGGAGATAAATGACCACCACCAGTTTTAAGGTAAAGAAACATCAGCTTTTGCTTCATCTTTATTACTTTTTAGCAAAAGTAGATGAGTAGTATTACCTGAATATCAAAATAAAGCTATGGAATTGTTATTAGACTAATCCATCTGTTTTTGCCAATAATTATGCGTATTACAAAGCACAGACTTAACATAAACTTAATATGTAAAAGTGGAAATCAGGGTCGTAAAAGCACTAACTTTACTCATAAGTTAATTCATCTGATTATGAATAAGGTGGCAAAAAAAGCAAAGAAGCTTTTGCGAAAGTATGGCGATGATTTTGGCTACCTCATTTTAGTGGGTTTGCCAATGGGCATGTTCTTGATATTGCTTGGTAAAGTTTATACTTTAGGTGAAGTATTCTAAAAGGATGCTTTTGTATAGCAATCGTTACGGATATGCAAAATAGGCACAATGAATAGCATATATTCTTTGTGTTGTTATTTTCAAAAACTTTCATGTTTTGCAATAATCTCAGGTATTCGGTACGATGCGGTTCGAATACCCTTGCTCCAACCCGCATAAGCCATTCGGCTAAACTCTTTAGTATTTAGCCTATTCATCAACCAAAGGTTGGTATATTTTGATATGTATTGACTGCCGCCTGCTCCTATTTTCAAAAGCCAATCGCGGTTTGCCTCTTCCTGTGGGCCTAAGGGGTCGGTCATAATAATGGGTATTCCCAAAGCCGAATAAAAAACCAACTCGCTAGGCTTAGTCCATAAAATATGGATGTGCGACATCAACTCGTTGAATTGATTAAAGTAATCGTGCAACCTATTCGAGCCAACTATACACAGGTTGTTGGATTTTGGGAATCGGGTTTGTTTAAAGTTATGATAAGAGCAGATAACTTCTCCCTTAATGCCCGCTACAAGGTACAGTACTATTAATCCCTCCTCAATCTCTTCCTTTAGCATATTGGCAATTTGCATCCCAATATCCGAGTAAACGCCAGCTCCTCCAACTATATAGGCAATCTTGAGCGGCGAATCGGGGCTAAGGTCATATGGATTATCGAGCAGCTGCATTCTTTTTTTGTAGTTCTTCAAGGCTATTTCCTGTGAGAAGCCACCAATAAGCTCATGGGCAAAAGGAAAACCGGTTAGATGAATTCTATTGCTTTGGACACCATATTTCAAAAGTCTTTCAGCCGCTTTTGTACATGGTACTAAGTATTGGGTATTATTTCTAACAGGATTTTTTGCTACCCATACACGGCTTAAGTCTGAATCGCAAATTTGGCAGAATACGGTTAAATCGGTTCGTTTTGATAATGCTATAACTGGTGCGTAGAATGAGGTTACTAGGTATTGTCTCGATTTGAGTTTTTTTTGCAAACCTTTGCAGAGCCCCAAGCCGATAAAACGCTCTAAAAGCCAGTATGCAAATGTTTTTTCAACCCTTGTTGCTTTTCTTTCTGGGTGAGGGATGGCCAGCAAACCGTTCATCATGCTATAAACGATAGGGCCAAGAATAGGGAATTTCTTGAATCGAGATATTGACTCGTAAAGGGTTAACGAGATTTTCCATATTCTTTTTTCAAAGTTGTTAGAACCATCGTTTTGTCCGAGAACAACCAGCTTGCATTCGAGTGTTTCTTCAAGCGGATATAGTGCCCTTATGTGACCAAAACCCATTTCGGCAGTAGCGAGTACAATTTCTTTTTGCAAATGGATCATTGTTTTCATATTCATTAATTCTTATGTATCGCTATGGCTAATTGGATAAAAGTTGAAGGGTATCATGTACCGAATTCTCGAACAAAACTATACCCTGATCGTTATACTTGCTTAGCAAAGAGGTGTACTGAAATCCGAGTATAGTAATATCGTCCATCTGATCTTTATCCCCTTTCCATTCCATTAATATTCGTTCAAGTTCAGCTTTTTGGTAGGTTGGCTCATGCTTATGAATTTGTAGAAGTAGGTCTCTGAATCGTCGGTATTTAAATTTATCGCGGTTAGGTCCACCATCCTGATCGGCGTAGCCATCAGTAAAAAGGAAGATTGAATCGTAGGGTTCAAGCTGAAATTTATGTTTTGTTATTTTTCGAACGATATTGCTTTTGCCCCCAATAGAAATTTTATCCCCTTTAAATTCAATTAGCTCATTATTTCTGAATAGATAAAGGGGGTTATGCGCACCAGTATATTCACAGGCAAGGGTTTTGTTATTAACTAGCAGATAGGACATATCTAAGCCATCGGATATTTTTTTATCGTCTTGCTTCTGATGCAGGTTGTTGTATATCATATTATTAAGCGTTGCAAGCACATAAATGGGGTTAATATGCTGGTTTACCTTAATTATTTGGTTGAGGTAGTTATAACAGAGCAAGCTCATAAATGCACCTGGAACACCGTGTCCAGTACAATCGGCGAGAATAATGACGGAATAATCCTTTTGGGTCGTTTTTATCCGTTCTGCAAAGCAAAAATCGCCGCTAACAATATCTTTTGGTTTTTGAAACAGAAAAGCTTGCGGTATAATGCTCTTAAGCTGTTGCTCATCGGTAAGTAGAGCATTCTGTATTCGGCTTGCATAGCGTATGCTGCTAATCACATTTTCGCGTTGTTTCTCAACCTCTTTTTTTTGTTTAAGGATTAGCTGATTTTGGCAGTTGAGCTCATCACGTTGTGCTTCGATCTCCTCCTTCTGATTTTCAACCCTATTCTTTTCAATGAGTAATTCAGCGGTACGTTCATCAACCTTCTCCTTGAAGTAGTTTAGGTAGTCAACAATTTCATTTCGTAGAATCAGAAAATTATTGCCCAATTGCCCAATCTCTCCCTTGGGGTTCGATACCTTGATTTTTTCAATCAGCGTGAATTTACTCGTTACAAAGGCGTTAATATGTGAGGAAAGATAAACCAACGGGTTCGAAATGTGTTTTGAAACGATAAGCGAAATGGCAATTGATGCAGCCAATAGGAGAAATCCTACTAAAATATATGTGTAAATCAGCTGATTGGATAGTTTTCGTTCGTAAATATCAGCATTATCGACAAGTAGCGAGAATTTAACCCCAATATCCTCTGCTAGCTGGTCGAGCTCTATCCTTAAACCCTCCTTATGCTTTAAACCTAGTTGCTCATCAAGATAGGCAAGCTGCGTAAATGTTAAGTTATAATTGTTAAGCAGCGTAGCAATATTCGATAAGCCATTGGAATTGGAATAATTTCTATTTGCCGAAACGATTAACGATGGAATAAGCAGATTTATACTATCAACGTAATTCTTGTCGCCGTGAATAAAATATTCCTTTTCGTAGTAGCTAATTCTACTGAGCATTTCTTTTGATATGGCATCGGAGTTTTCGATTTTCTTCATGGTACCCAACAGATGTCCTTCGAAGCCAGTTGTTTTATAGCCTCGTTTTCGAATAAGGTTTACAACAGAATCGAGGCTAGTGTTATAGGTTTGTATATCACCAATAATAGCAAGCAGGAGTGAGTCCATTTCAAAGGTTTCAAAGCCTTTCATCTTTGATATCTGCTCAATCTTTTGCTTAATTGCCGTGCTTAGGGTAAGGTGTTCAAAAAGAATCTCGCTAGTGCCTGTTTTATAGAATAAGGGGTTAATAACATCGTAGGTGAAAAAATCCTTTTGTACGCTAATATCCTGAAGTATTAATATCTGCGTATTTTGTAGTTCGTGGCTTATTCTGTTCAGCTCACCCTTTTTCTTAATGAAGTATGAACTCGCTAAGATAAAGAGTGTTGCTAGAATTGTAACGCAAATAAACCAGAGTAGTATTCGAATTCGGATTTTGTGGAACATTTTGCAATTGTTTCAAGAATTGGTTATTTGGTTTAATCCATTACGTATCGTACGCTAAAGCCATAGGTAACGGTAAAATAGGTACGAACGATTAAATCATTCTGGTTGGTTATATATCGGTACCAAGCATGAGTCTTGTCGTATTTTGTTGATGTCCAGTAGCAGCCGTAAGTTCCGAGCAGGCCAAAAGATCCCATGGGTATTCGGCTGCCACCAAGCAAGGCATTAAAGCTACCTTTCCCCGAATCTTTTAATGCCTTACCAGCAATATCCTCTCCTCCAAAGCTGTTAATCAGATCATTCCATTCTGTATCGGATGGTAGGTGCCAACCTTTGGGACAATTCTTTAATGCGGCTTCGTAGGTGTATAGCCTTCCGTATTTTTTGCAGTTATCAGGGTTATTGTCGTAGCACCAGCTACCAGGAACTTCGATATTTAAGTTTTCGGCCATCCATATTTTATCACCCACTTTTATGGTTTTATTGATTTGCGCATAAAGCGGTTGAGGTGTAAGCTGTCCGAATAGGATTAAAAAAAGGATTGAATAAGCGGTTTTCATCGATTCTAATAATTATAAATTAGGTGTGATTTACTAGTAATTGTTGTGTTTTAGGCTTAAAAGTCACCGAAGCAAATCTATTACAATACTGTTACCTGAACCTAAAGGAAGTATTAATTTAAGGTTAAGTAAGAGCGGTTGAGGAGTAAAAAAGAAAAGCCTGTCTTAATAAAAAAGTAAGACAGGCTAGGAGTGTTTTTTATATCTATTTCAACTCTTTCTTTGGGCTATGCTTTAAAACCTTTGCTTCTAAGTAAAAGATAATTTCTTCTGCAATATTACTACAATGGTCGCCAATCCTTTCGATTTTTCGGATGATGCTGTGCATGTTCAACGCCTCATCAATTTCATCGGGATGTTTTCTAATGTAATCAGCTATTATCTTGTTGGAGTGTTTGTGAACATCATCCAAGAAATCATCATGGGAGAATATGCTTACAGCCATTCTTGAATTTTCGTTTTCAAGGGCTAGTTTGGCATCGTTAAGCATCTCGATAGCATTTTTAATCAGGTCATCGAACTGGCATGCTTTGAGCAGCTCAGGGTTAAGACTCTTTTTTGGACACTTTTTTACGAACCTCGCAATACCACGGGCAAAGTCGCCGATACGCTCAAGGTCAGTATTTATTTTAAGTACGGCAAGCGTAAATCTAAGATCCGATGCCACAGGGTTATTGAGAGCGATGATATTTTCGCAATCACGGTCGATTTTCAGCTCGTAGGTATCAACCATCTTCTCTTTAAATGCAATTTCGGAAGCAGCTCCTTTATCAAAATTATTAAGAGCCTCTCGTGATGTTTCAACCTGCGAAATCACCAACGACCACATCTCAAAAAGTTGATGTTTCAGCTTGATTAGTTCGGTATCTAGGTGAGTCATAATTTTGGTTTTTACAAAGATATTAATTATTTAGTGCCTAAAGTTTTAAGTGCCTAAAGTGCCTAGAGTTTGGAGTACTTAAAGTACTTAATATGCCTCTCAATGACTTCTAACTTTAGGCACTCTAAACTTTAAGTACTCTAGGCACTTCTTCTATCCAAATCTTCCAGTTATATAATTCTCCGTATGCTTTAACTTTGGTTTGGTGAAAATCTCTACGGTTTGCCCATATTCAATAAGTTCGCCAAGGTAAAAGAATGCGGTATAATCGCTAACCCGCGATGCTTGCTGCATATTATGGGTAACAATTACTATGGTATACTGTTTCTTCAGTTCGTGAATCAGCTCCTCAATTTTAGCCGTCGATAGTGGGTCTAATGCTGAAGCGGGTTCATCCATAAGGATTATCGATGGTGATATGGCCAATGCACGGGCAATACAAAGCCTTTGCTGTTGACCACCTGAGAGCTCAAAAGCTGATTTATACAGTTTATCTGAAACCTCATCCCAAAGGGCTGCCTGTCGGAGCGATTCGTAAACTTTATCAATGATAAAGGATTTGTTCTTCTCTCCATTTACCCTAAGCCCATAGGCTACATTCTCGAATATACTTTTTGGGAATGGGTTAGGTTTTTGAAATACCATTCCTACTTTTATTCGGAGTTCGTCTATATTTATTTTTTTTCTATATATATCCTCCCCATCAACAAGAATATGTCCATTTATTTTAGTGTTGTCGATTAAATCGTTCATTCGGTTGAAAAGCCTCAGGTATGTCGATTTACCGCAACCCGAAGGGCCGATTAGGGCAGTAACCGAGTTCTCCTCCATTTTCATGGAGATATTTTTCAGGGCATGAAAATCGCCGTAAAATAGGTTGGCATCTATGGTTTCTATCTTTGCCATGCTTAGTTCATTTTAACTTTTTTGCTGAAATATCTACGGAGTGCATTTGCCAGTAGGTTCAGAATTAATACAATCATTATAAGGACAAGTGCCGTTCCGTATGCCATTGGTCTCGATTCCTCGATATTTGTTCCGCTTGTTGCCAATACATAAAGGTGATATGGTAGCGCCATCACTTGGTCGAAGATACTATGCGGAAGTTTAGGAAGAAAGTAAGCTGCTACCGTGAATAGGATAGGGGCAGTTTCGCCCGATACTCGCCCGATTGAAAGAATCAAACCGGTTATGATATTTGGATATGCGATAGGAAGTGTTACTCTGCGAATGGTTTGCAGCTTCGATGCGCCCAAGGCGTAGCTTCCGTGACGGAATGAGTTATCTACAGATTTCAATGCCTCCTCTGTTGTTCTGATAACCACAGGAAGTGTCATCAATCCTAGAGTTAATGAGCCTGCAATGATTGAATCGCCAAATCCAAGGGTGTTTACAAATAGCGACATCCCGAATAGTCCGAAAACAATGGAAGGGATACCCGCAAGGTTATTCGTCATCAATCGGATAAACCGAACCATTTTACCATTCGTAGCATATTCGTTTATATATATCCCCGATAGTACACCAATTGGAAAGCTGAAAAGAATACTTCCCCCGATAAGGCAGAATGTTCCTATAATTGCAGGGTAAATACCACCCTTGGTCATTCCATCCTCGGGCATTTTGGTGATAAAATCCCAGCTGATTACAGAAATCCCCTTAACCACAATAAATCCGAGGATAAGAAAAAGGATTCCTACAACCAGAAGGCTCATCGCACGGAATATACCAAAGGCAATCTTCTCGCTCCTCCGCTTGCGCTTTTCAATATATTTTCTATTATCTGATATCATTAAACTTTTTATTTAAATTGGAATGTTGGAATAATTAAAAACACAGAGTATTGAGGAACAATGCATCATTCCCTGCCTACCCTGCCTACCGGCAGGCAGGCGGCAGGCAGGCATCTTTCCAATATTCCATCCTACCATTGTCGATTTGCTGCTTCATACTCTTATCTTTTTCCCAATTTGTTTCGCGATGAGATATACTCAACCGTTAGGTTGATAATGAGGGTCATAATAAATAGTATACTTCCAAGGATAAATAGGGCCTGATAATGAAGCCCATCCTTAGGAGATTCTCCTAATTCTGCTGCAATAGTTGCAGGAATAGTTCGCACAGGTTCGAGGAATGAGCTTGGAATAACCGCCGCATTACCTGTAACCATTAGAACAGCCATGGTTTCACCAATTGCTCGGCCTATTCCAAGAATTGCTGCTGCAGTAATTCCCGATATAGAATAGGGTATAACAATTCTGTAGATAGTTTGCCAACGGCTTGCACCAAGCGCCAAACTTGCCTCTTTCATCGAGCGAGGTGTTGTTCTTAAAGAGTCCTCTGCAATTGTGATAATGGTTGGCAGAGCCATTATGGCTAGGATAATACTTCCTGCTAATGCCGTTTCGCCAACAGGTAGGTTAAAGATACTTTGAATAAAAGGCACTATAACCACTAACCCAAAGAAACCGTAGATAACCGATGGTATCCCTGCTAGCAGCTCAATGATTGGCTTAAAGGTATTTCGGACTCTCGCATTGGCTATTTCTGCCATATAGATTGCTACTGCTAGTCCTAGTGGTAGTGAAAGGAGAATTGCCCCCAAGCTAACCCAAAGCGTACCGAGTAAAATTGGGAGAACCCCCATCTGCGCTGAGGGTTCGGCGGTTGGATACCACTCTTTCCCTAGTAAAAACTCCTTTGGGGTTATGTTAACAGGTTCAATTACCTTTCCCTTAAAATCGCTTTTGATATATGACTTTGGCACAAACGCCACAATTCCGCCAATGCTATCAACCACATTGCTTATGCAGTTTGGCAGATTCTCTAGGTTTTCGCCTATTTGGGCTTCGGTGTATATTGAGTTGATATCATCGAGATGGAAAAGAATTATCGAATCCTTTTTTCCTCCAACCGTTTCCCAATTGGTTATCTCTTGGTCGAATATCTGTTTAACCAGTTTAGCATCGATCTTAGAAATAGGATTGTCTTTATTCACAGCAAGCACAAAACCTTCGGAGATTGGGCTGCGGTTAAAAAGACCAAGACCCTCCTTGAATAGGAAGATCACTATCAGAAGAACTGCAAGGCTTGTAATACTTCCGCTTAGGGCAAGTATCCCTTCGATTATCTTCTCAAACAGCTTTTTATGGAAAGGTTTTGTTTTCATTATGGTTTAAATCTTACCACGGAGACACGGAGGGCACAGAGAAGAATCATATAATCTCCTGTGGTTCTCCGAGTTCTCTGTGTCTCTGTGGTTTTTAATTACTTTAAAGGAACATAACCAACTGATTCAACAATCTTTTGTCCCTCTGCTGATAGAACAAAATCAAGATAAGGTTTTACCTTATTTTCAACCTTTGTGCTATAGTAGTAGTAAAGTGGACGAACAACAGGATACGTTTTGTTTTTGGCATTTACCATTGATGGTTCTACGTAATTTTTACCCTTATCATAGGATACTTTTATGGCTTTTACACTTTTATCGAGGTATGCTAAACCTACATATCCTATAGCACCTTTAGTTTGGCTAACACTTTGGATAATTGCTCCAGTAGCAGGCATACTAAGTACATCGTTAGCAAAATTCTTTTTATTCATAACATGCTCCTTGAAGAACTCGTAGGTACCTGAGCTGGTTTCGCGTGAGTAAACGATAATCTTAGCATCATCGCCACCTACCTCTTTCCAGTTTTTAATCTTTCCGATAAAAATCCCTTCAAGCTGCTCACGGGTTAGCTGGCTAACACCATTGTTTGGGTTAACAACCACTGCAAGAGCATCGTACGCTGCAATTACCTCTTTGTAGGTAACACCCGATTCTTGTAGTTTAATCTTTTCGTCCATTTTGATTTTACGAGAAGACTGAGCTAGATCCGTTGTATTATCAATTAGCGCAGCTATACCCACACCGCTACCACCACCCGTTACGGTTACTTTAAAGGTGCTATTGGTTTTCATGTACGATTCTGCCTCTTTCTGCGATAGTGGAAGCATGGTATCGCTACCCTTAATGCGTTGCGCTTGTCCGTTGATTGCAAAGGCTAGCGCGATGACTGAAATAATTACTCTTTTCATTGTATTTCATTTTTAAGTAAACTCGTATTAAAATTTATACTGTATTCTTAACGTGAAAACGTTATCTTTTAAATCTTTTCTAAACCCTGTTAAATTGCTGCTTGACTCATTCTTAACCATATCGTAGTAAGCGGTTATTTTAACGTTATTTGAAACGGCGAGGATTGCGCCTAATCCAAGTGTAGTATATTTAAGATCAGCAGCAGTTGATACTTTAGCCCCAGTGGTGGTTAAGCCAATATTATTACCATTTATTTTTGTGTTTGGGTCGTAGAAATCGTACTTAACAACAAGGGTAATAGGGGTATGAGATATCGACTGAACAAAGTAAATGTATCCTCCTTTAAAGTTTCTGATATATGTATCAGGTGCAGTTGCTGGTGCAGTTACCTTTGTGAAATCAGTTGTTGGACTAGTTGATGTTTTGCTCTGACCCGGTTGTATTCCCATTACGTATTCACCACGTAGTGATGTTAATCCGATTACGGTTTCAATGGTTATTTGTGCATCAAAACCTTTGTACTCTCTCTTTTGGAAAGAACCAATGGTATCCGTTCCAATCGGGGTTTTAAAGAAAGTTTTTACTCCATTGTCCTCCCAAATCTTATATGTATTAACGGAACCTTGATAAACACCGCCATTATAGTATGATAATCCAAAACTATATTTAATTTTTTCATTGGGGGTTAGTTTAACAATTCCAACCCTACCGATGAAATCTTTCTTCTTATCAAATTCAGGGTTTGTGCCATTTCCTGCGAATAAACCAGCGTCAATCTTAAAGAAGTTCCAAGGTGATGCCTTTGGCATTTGAAAGGTTAGCATTGCGCCTAAATCGCGTTCTCCAGGGAAAAGGGTTTGTGTAAACCTTGCTCGCTCGGGGCTTTCGCGCTGCGATGATGAGTAGGCAATTTCATAGCCAAATGGTTTATTGAATACTCCACCTGTTACTGTAAAGGCTTGTAACCAGGAGTCCGTAAAGTTCATATATGCATCTTTAATCCCAAGACCTTTTTCTGTAACATCAAACTGTAACACATAATTGCTTAGCGTTCCTGCGTATGCAAATTTTACTCTTCCCCTACGAACATTGAATCGGTTATCGGTTTTGGCGTCAAAATTTCCACCAGCAAAGGAGTTAATCCCTAATGTGTCGGCTTTTTGGAACTGAAACTGAATGTAACCTGAGATTTTTAGTTTGCTTTGGTTGGTTACTGTTGTGTTCATCTTCTGAACATAGGCTGCAAGAGTATCAATCGGGTTGTTTGATTCCTGAGCATAGGCATTCATTGTGAATGCTAAAAAGACAATTGAGAGTAGGTTTAAATTCTTTTTCATAAAGTTTTAGTTTTTTCCTTTTTTTCCTTGTACAAAGGAATAGCATATATATTGCCTCATGGTTATGAGAACGTTAACTCTAGGTTAAGAATTTGGGTGGGATGTTAATTTAATGTTAAGGGGAAGAAGTGTTAAACCGCGGAGACGCAGACCTGCCTGCCGGTAGGCAGGGAACGCTGAGTTTCTCTGCGCACACTGCGCCCCTGTCTGCCGACAAGGCAGGTCTGCGGTAATTTTATGTAAGGAAAGTCAGTACTGCCTTTATCTTCTCAATATTGCTTTCAAAGGTTTTGTAATCTGTTTCGGGGTTACCTAAAGTCATGCCCCATCTTGGAGATATTATATAACCTCAAAGCAGCAGTTCTTCTCACGAGAAAATTAGTAGTACGCAATTATTTTTTTCAAAATATAGTTTTCAACATATTACCACTAATCCTTTATTTCTACCATTCATCATTATTTTCTACCGTTTATCACATTCAATTATGCTGAAATTGCATAACTTATTCTCTTTGTTCTATTCAAATCAAGGGGAGACATAGCCCGTCCCGATGTATCGGGAGAGATCACGGAGAGCCACAACTTGTCCCGATTTATCGGGAGAGGCAATTATAAAAAAACGACTGAGTATCAAAATGCAAAATAATCACTAACACGAAAAACATAAATATTTTCTCTGGGAAACTCTGTGCCCTCTCCCGATACATCGGGACGGGCTGTTTCTCCGTGGTGAATAGTTACAAAAATTGTATAATTTTATATAGATGAAGCTTAAGCGAATAATTTTCCCCCAACTTATTCTTCTATTCTTGACCTACCCACAAGGAATATTATAGAGGAGCTCAATTACAAAAATTGCTCATTTGTAATTTGGGCTAATAAGTTGGAGTTTTACGAGCAATAAACTAAAATAGTAATAAACTAAAAAAGAGAAAACTATGATTAAATTAAAGATGCTTATCAGTTTGCTTTTTATTGGCAGCTTATTTATAGGTTGTGATAAAGAAGATATATCTGAACCACAAAAAGTTGATTCTAATTTGGGGGTAGATCTTACACCAAAAAAGAATGTCTCAAGGGCTAATTACAGTGCTTCAACTTGGCAAGAGTTGAGGGCTTGCTTATATGAGATAGAAAAAAATAACAGTGGTGGCGTTATTGAAATAACTGCCGATATTAATAGTGTTAGTGATTATTCTATCAATATCCCGGCTAACACAACGATTTCGGGTGGTGGGACATCGTATGGAGTGGGCGGAAAGACAATAGCAGCGCCATATCTTCCTCGGAAATGTACCTTGTTTTTGACTAATGGGGAGCATGTGACCATTGAAGGATTAATAATCAAAGGTCCATGGACTTCTGCTGGAAGCAATTGGAATTTTAGTGGTGCCAGTGGAATCAACTTTGGACCGAATGCGAATTATGGTAAAGTTCAAAACTGTGACATTTCAGGGTTTCCGGGTGCAGCAATTTCTACCACTTGTAGTATAGGTAATGAAGTTTACGCAAATAAAATTCATGACAATATTGCGCTTAATGTATGGAAAAATTCTGCTGGAGAAATAATTCTTGATGAAGGATTGGGTTATGGTGTAATGGTTAGCGATGCTGGATATGCTTATATTCATCATAATATTTTTGACAACAATCGGCATGCCATTGCTGGCGGAGGAGATGCTAATAATCCTGGTCCTCAACCTAGTTACGACGCTAGATACAACGAGGCTTGGAATACTGGAGGAACTCAAATAAGTCATCATTTTGATATGCATGGTAATAATTATAATTGTGATGCGGGAAGCAGAATTAGGATAAACAATAATAACTTTTATGGTCCAAAGGTTTATTATGCTGTGGTTATTCGGGGTAATCCTAAAGAATTTGCGTATGTATTTTCAAACACCTATTCTAATATAAGTGTGGCTAGGGTTAAACAGATGCGTGAAAGTAGTAATTGTACGTCACCATTAGTTAATGTGTATTATTGGAAATAGGATCAAATATTCAATGTAAAAAACGAAAATTCCTGATTATACTCTGCCCGGCAATGGCGGGCAGAGTTTTTTATGGTAATTCGGAATTATGCAAATCTTTTGCTGCTGTGATTAGGAACCCTTTATTATGAATCTATATTCTGCCGGTTGTTTTTATGGTTTATGAAGAATGGCAAGAACGGCCCTTATCTTCTCCATATTACTCTCAAGGATTTTGTAATCAGTTTCAGGGTTTCCTAAGGACATACCCCATTTTCGGAATGCCATGCCGCTTTCTATGGGAACGGTTCCACTCATATGAAACTCGGTTGTTCCAGTTTCCATTAGGTATTCAATATTTTCAGCATTTACTCCGCTGCCAGGCATTATAGTAATTCGACCCTTGGCTGTTTTAACCAAGTCCCAAATAAGATGAACACCTTGTATAGCCGTTGGCTGTTGTCCAGAGGTTAGCAGACAGTCTGCTCCGGTTGAAATAACATCTTCAAGCGCTTTGAATGGATCGTTGGTAAAATCGTAAGCGCGATGGAATGTAAACGACATGGGTTTTGCCAGTTCAACCAATGCTTTGGTGCGAGGAACATCAATATCGCCATTGGGAAGTAGAATTCCACAAACAATGCCATCAACACCCAGCTGCTTGCACATTGCAATATCTTCCTTGATGATTGCATATTCCTGGTCGGTATAAAGGAAATCGCCTGATCGTGGACGAATCAATACATTTATTTTGATATTTAGATGTTTACGTGCTTGTGCTATCAAACCATAGGATGGAGTAGTTCCCCCTTGTTCCAAATTTTCGCAAAGTTCAATGCGATGAGCACCAGCTTGCTGAGCATTTATGGCACTTTGTATGGAGTTGGTGCAAACTTCTAGAATTAACATTGTTATATTATATATCGATTTAAGAACAAGCCTGTCTGCCGACAGGCAGGGATTAACGAATATTGATTTCAGATTTTTTAACCTCTAACAATGAATATAGCTTGTTTGCATGATTTTAGTTCTTTAAATCAAAAATCGTTAATCGTTATTCTGTCATCAAAAATTAATTATTGAGATACTTCATTCATTTTAAATTCTTCAAAATCGTTTCTCCCATCCCAATGCTATACCCCTCGGAGTAGAAGATAATTTTCCCATTGGCATTAATAATTGATACTTGCGGATATTGTGCCCCAAGGTTTTGTCCGCACATTAAATCGATGGCATTGGTAATATCTCCAGTTGGGTCATAGCCAAAAAAGCAATTTGATGGTAAATTCTTATAAACTGATGGGTCAAAGACTTTATTCAGTTTATCTTTAGCAACAATCAAAAGCAAATGTCCGCCCCATTCATCAAATGCTTTCTTAACAAGTTGAATATCCTCCATGAGGTGTTTTGTGGGTTCTTTATCGGGGTCAATTACAGCCACAACTAAGTCTTTATCCTTTAAATTCATAAAGCAACTTAGCATAAAATCTATATCGTCGAGCGATTTAAACCCCGCTGACGTTTCGGCTTTTCCTAAAATACCTGTTTGTGCTTCGATGGGTAATACAATAATTGGAAGGTTAATTTTAGAGCCCTTCTCAACATTGAAAAATTCAATTCTACATTTTACCGAGCCATCGTTAAGTCTATTCCCTGTCATCAATCGATAATAGCCAGTTTCGAGGTTAAGCGTACATGGGAATGTTTTAAGATTTTGGTCAAACTCATAATCGAGGGTGGTGAATTGACCCTTGTCGAGGCGAGCAACGGTATAGTGGGTATAGTATTGGGGAATAAAGTTTTTATCTTCCGATTGGTTAATCAGAATAACTTCACCCTTTGGCAATTCGGCAATAATCTGTTTCTCGAATAGTACATCAATCCATTTATTACTTTGCAAGTACTGAGGTTTACAGGTTGCAGGTTCAAGTCGGGCTGCAATACCAAAGCTACGGCACATGGCAACAAAGAAGAGATCGCGTGAATACTTATCGGCAACCCTCATTTCGTAAACGCTTTCGGGGCTAAGCGGAACGTTATAGTAATTGTTTAAAGTATCAATTTTAATGCTCTGAGCAATCCATTGAATAAGGGATTGGGTGTTATTACGGAATTTTTCAGCCTCAGTTTTTGTAAATGCTTTTTGCAGATAGCTTCTCCAGCTGGTTACAAACTCACGACCAATACGGGGTGCAAGAATATATTTATCAAAGTCATTTTTGCTAATGCTTTTATCAACGCTAAGATATGCATTGATACACTTTAGATGGTCGTTCAACGTTGAGGACAGAGCATCGTGTAGGTCTTTTTCGGAGATATTCCTGAGTATGGCCATTCCATTTGCCGTATCTTTATTCGCAAGCGTATTAATAAAGGTGTAAATCTCTTTCCAGTTGCCTCTACTATTAATCAGAAATGATGAAACCTCATTAAGATTCAACGCCTTGCTTATTGCTAGTTTTTGACTAGCGGCTGAATCGATAAATGTTGAAATATACCGATTTCGGATAATATCCTCCTGTTGTAATCTTATGTTATTTGTTGCTGCTTTAATAGGATCGGCAGAGGGAATAGCCTGTAGAGCGGGAGGTGTAATATCAAAGGTTTCAGTGAATGCTCTATTTATAGGTTGGTTAAGTTTGATAATTATGGTATCGTCAGATTGTCCCGAAACTTTTTGATACCCGTAATTTCCACCCTTCGATGCCCAAACTATCAAATCGCCATAACCAGTAATAGTAGAGCAGAATCCCTTCTTGTCGGTGTACTTAGTTGCTATAGGATAGAACTCAGCGTAGTTGTAGAGCATAAACTCAACCTTGGTCTTAGCTGCAGGCTTACCATTTATATCGTAAATCTTCACAGGAACCTCTCTTGTTGAGGTATAGTTTGCAAGGAGGTTTACACGGGTAAACTTTTCGTCGAGTTGTAATTTTTCTTCCGAACCCTGATACTGTCCAAATACAACGGTATGGGTCATCATTGCTCTTTTTACCGGTGCAGAAAACCAACCCATATTCAATTCGGGTTCAGGCTCACAGGCACCTAGATAGTACCATTTACCATCGATCCAAACCTCAACCCAAGCATGATTATCGTCGGTATGCGCCCAGCGTGGGGTATAAACCTGACGGGCAGGGATGCAAACCGAGCGTAATGCAGAAACAGTAAAGGTCGATTCCTCACCACATCGACCAAGCGCATTCCTTACGGTTGTTAGTGGACCAGAGGTACGCTCATCGGAAGCTTTATAGATTACCTTTTCGTGGCACCAATGGTTAACCTCAAGGGCTGCATCGTACATGCTCATCCCTTTAATTCTATTTTTTATCTCCTTGAAGAAGACCTGACGGGCAGTATCGGTGTACTCATTATTGATTCGGTAGGGGAGAACGAAATGTCTGAAAATATCCTCGGGGATAATTTTCCCCCAAGTAAAGTATTCTCTTGCTTGCAGGGCTGTTTTTGCTTGAGCCAGAACGTATTCGCCGTTGTGCATTGCCAAATCGCTCAAGGGCATAAAAGCGTATAGGAATTCAAGAGCCTCCTTTTGTTCGAGGGATATTGGGTTATTAAAAACGTCGAAAAGCGCATTGGTTCTTCCTTGTGCTAATGATTTACTCTTTAGGAACTGATCGTGAACAAGATTTCTGTATGGGACATCTGATATAAGATGTGCTTCCTGAGCCAATGAACTATTTGCGAATAGTAACATTATAGCAAAGCAGAAGGATAATTTCCAATTTCTCATGGGAATAGAAGTCTTTTTTGATTGAAAAAAAGCTAAGCCAATACCTATTGTTTATATTCCTAATATCCAGATAGGTTGATTAGGGTAATTGGTTCGATACTTATTAAAATCGCTTAATGCTTTGTTTTTATCCGTGGTTTTGCCGATAGAAACTCTAAACATACTGTTGCCTTGTATAATCTCAGGGCTATAACCTTTTTGTTTATAGGTTTCAAAGAGTTTCTGAGCATTCTCAATCTTCCCAAAACTACCCACTATAAGGTAGTACGTTTTATTATCCTGCACTTTGGGTTCTTCATAGTTTAATGCAGTCTTCTTATTGTTGTTTTCTTTAATGCTTTGATCAACCTTTTCAATTAACGAATCTTTCTTTGTTATAACGCTATCGGTTAATTTTGTTTCCTCCGATTTCTGAGCTAATTCTGCGGCATTCTCTGCAACAGATTTTTTTGTATTGAGAATATTGTCCCAAAAACGGAGTTCTGGAACTAGAATGAAGGTTGTGGTTAATGCCGCAATTACAATTAGCAGGGAGAAAATGACAAGAATTTTATTTGAAGAATATTTCTTTGAAGTATTACCTGCTTTGGTGGCATAATCTTTTTGACCTTTGGTCTTTTTAATTTTCCGAGGGTTTACTTTTTCTACCTCCAAGGATTTTAGCCCAAAAGTTGATAGCGCAGCGTCAACATCTGCGGCTTGATCAAACCGAATTCGACCCTTTTTGTTCTTATAGAGTTCGCCAACATTCTCAAAAGTACGAGGTTTCCCACTGTCGAGATCGTAATTTAACCTACTGATATATTCTTTCAGTAAATCTGAAGCTTCGGTATGGCTTACCCCAAGTTTATCGCAAAGGTAGTTCTCAATCGCCTCATCGTTAAAGGTACGTGAGGTATCGAATGATATGATTTGTTTCGGGGGGATAAAGCTAATCCCATCGGCCGATGGGAAAGCAGGCTCATATTTTTGAGTAAAGCTTCCAATTCCGGGCAGGCTGATAAAGTCGTGCTTTGCAAGAAGTTCCCTGATAATGAGATTTATTTCCAAGACTATATTGTTTTTAGGGTTCAAGCAAAATTAGAAAAAAATGGATAGCGACAAGCATAGCATCAACATTAAATCCTAACCCCCATTACCACAATATCGTCAATCCGTGGTGATGTGCCGTGCCAATCGAGCAGGTTCTTGTGAAGCCTTTCACGCTGCTCCGTCATCGGTAGCTGATGGATTTCAAGCAGTAAGTCCTTGAGGTTCTTGATCATAAACTTTCGCTGATCGGGGCCTCCAAACTGGTCGGCATAGCCATCGGAGAATGTGTAGATGCAGTCGCCGGGCCTAAGCTCTAGGGTTTGGGTTGTAAATGGTTCATTGGCACGCATGTGAATACCGATAGGCATCTTATCGCTCTTGATGTGGTTCAGCTCATTATTGCGGATATGGATGAGCGGGTTATTGGCCCCAGCGAACTCAAGCGTATTCGTCGCCTCATCAATTACGTATATTGCTATATCCATACCATCCTTGCTGCCGCCAACCTCGCCGGTTTGGTGCAACGAGTTAATAACCGAGCTGCGGAGCTGATTGAGAATATCGCCGGGGTGTAGCGATCCACCTTTGCTAACAATTTGGCTTATGAACGACATGCCCAACATGCTCATGAATCCCCCCGGCACACCATGACCTGTACAGTCTGCCACCACGCAAATCTTTTTGGAACCTACCTTTGTAATCCAATAGAAGTCGCCGCTAACAATATCTCTAGGGAGGAAAAGAATAAAGTATTCTTTGAAAATTGTATCTATCTGCTCGTTCGGAGTTAAAATTGCACCCTGTATTCTGCTAGCATATTGGATACTGCTCTTAATCTCCTCATTCTGCAACGATATCTTCTCGTTCTGAACCTCAATCTCATCCTTCTGCGCAACCACCTCGGCGGTACGTTCTTTTACAATCTCTTCAAGCTCCTCTTTCTCTGCTATTAGCCTTCGGGTATTCCAGCGTACCAAAGCCCAGATTAATAGGATGAAGAGGATTGAATATATTATCCAAGCCACTATTGTTCTGTACCAAGGTGGGGTGATGGAGAATTTATACTCCCCAATGGTACTTTCTATACCATAAATGTTCCGAGCCTTAACCTTAAAGGTATAGTTCCCCTCTCTTAGATTGGTGTATGTAGCCTTAGCCTCTTTATTCCATAACGACCATGTTTCGTCAGACCCCACAAGGAGGTAGCTGAACTGGGTATCCTCCTCCTTCTCGTAGAATGTGGCGCTGAACTCAAATACTAATCGATTGAAACGATAGGGAAGCTTATGGATTTGTTCGGGGCTTTGGATTAACGATACAATATTTTTATTATAACCATTTTTGTAGTACGATGCTCCATTAAAAAGAACCGTATCTTCCTTTGATAAAACCTTAACCTTACGAACTAAAACATTGTACGGCAGCTCATAATTTCTCTTTGTATTAGGATTGTAACTATAAAGTTCCTTTGCGCAGCTAATCCAAATTATGCCATTATCGTTATAAATGGCATCGCTTGCTTTATCGGGAAGATATTTAAATGGGGTGTCAATTAGAGAATATTTGCCAGTGCTGTCCAATTCTGCAAATTCAATCCAATTCGTATTCTTTTTGGAGCATGCAAGTATAAACCCATTATCCGTTTTAACCATTCTAGAAATCCCATAATCAAGTAAAACTTTAGAATTTCCAGGTAAGCCAGAGGGTAAAAACTTATTGCTTTCTGAATTGTAAGTGTATAATCCTTTATTTGTCCCAAAATATAAGCTTTTACTATTGCTGAAAATTTGAATTTCATTATTATTTGGAAGTCCACTTTCGGTTTTGTAAAAGGTATATTTTTTATTGTCATCGCTCAGCTTGACCACTCCATCGAAACTTGTTCCTAGCCAAAGATTTCCAATACTATCCTCACCAATACTAAGAACGATAGTCCGAAGTTCGTTTTCGAAAAACCTCCCTTTGTTAATCCATTCCCCTTTAATATTATCAAATGCGGTAATCCCTGCTTTCTCTCCTATATAAACCCTTGATGGATTAACTTTTGATTGATAGACTTTATAGCCAACGATGCTAATTTTATCTTTAAACTTTTCGCTAATTGAATTAATCTGCCCCTTTTCATTCACCTCAAAAATGCCAGCATCAGATGCAATAAGTAAAGATTTCTGGCCATTTCCCGGGTTATTAAAAATTTCAAAGGACCAAACAGATGAGATGATTGTTGTAGGAACAAACTTAATGAATCCATTTTCAATAATTTGTTTATAAAGACCAGTTAGTGTACCAACGTATAAAGTACCATTAAAGCGGATAACATCTTGAATTAACCCATTAAGCCCCGATTCTTCCCCGAATTTACGAAAGGGGGATTGAATATCGGCTCGGGTAATTCCATAGAAGTGGGTTAACCAGATGGGTTGCTCCGAACCGTTTTCAGGAGAGCGGAATAGGAAAGAGATAGATCCATCCTTCAGACCAATAGCACGATTAATTACTTCAAAGGGGAATCCACTCCGATCAACTTCAAGGTAGCTATAGTCAGTAGAAAAGGGGAAAGCAAATCCAAGATTACCATTCGGCTGAACAATAGCATGGTACGAAATCGATTCGTTTAGTGCTCTTTCAATCAGATTTTGTTTATCAGAATAGACGCTTACCTCACCCGTTTTTTGATTATAGTTGTAAAAACCAACTCCTGTACCAACAATAGTATTGTCGTTCCCATTTGGTAGGATAAACCAAATGTCCTTCTTCTCAAAAAAGGTGCTGTTGGGGGCATCAACAATGCTATCATTAATTAATTCCCTTAACCCTTTTAAAAAGCAGCCAATATAAAAATGGTTATTAACAAGAAAGGAGAGAAAATTTTTGACGGTTAGATTTTTTTCAGTATCAATTAGCTTAGTCTCCTTCTTGTCGTAGATAATAATGTACCTACTTGAACAAAAGTATATTTTACCATTAAAATAGTAGGTTTTGTAAACATTTGAGATTTTGATTGAATCCTTGTTATACGTATTTAGCGACACAAACTTCATAGCACCTTGAATATCAGGCTCAAGATATCCAAAATCACCAACTGCACCAACAAAAATAGTTCCTTCATCATCCTTCACAAGCGATCGAACGATTGAATTATTTGGAATGGGAATCTGACGCCAGGTTTTACCATCGTATTCTAGGATACCTTTATCAGTATTTCCAAAATACATAATCCCCCTATTATCCTGTATAATAGACCAATTTTGCTCACTACCCCCATTCTCCTCAGGGATATAATTGCGTACTATTGGATGCCCATATTGATTTAATACTTGACCTATTAGGCTTGTATTTATAAGTAAAAGAAGAAGGAGTAATCTAAATGTTTTCATATCAATATTGAATACGAATAATCACTAAAAATAAACATTTTTTGATAAAAATGAACTACACAAATATAACTTTATCCTTTTATTAACGGTATATTGTTTTTCACTACTGACCTACTAAATTATTATGTAATTCATGAAATACTTGATATTACTACATTCAATGTATAGGTCGCCCCTAACAGGGCTTGATTTTCGGTTTAATAAAAACACTACAAATAGGTCATCGCTACGCGACTTTAAAAAAGCAGCATCGCTGCGATCTATTGAAATTTGATTTTTTCTCGGTTAATAATGATTGTTTTTAATGAGTATCTGCATATATTACAAAGAGGGTGTCTAAAAAGACCATTTAACTTCGTTGAGCCCTGCGGGGTTCACGCAAACCTGCCTGTCGGCCAGGCAGGGAACGCTAAGGTTTGCGAGAAACTATTATTGACTTTTTAAACAGCCTCTTTATCCTAGCACAATGGCAAACGAAGCATCGCCTTGGGCAAAAATTTGGCAGTTAAATTTTTCACTCTGCAATCCTGACACCATTCCACCATTCCATTCTCCCACCATGCCACCATGCCATCATTCCATTCTCCCACCATTCCACCATGCCATCATTCCATTCTCCCACCATTCCATTCACGCTGGTAAGTTAAAATACTGCTAAATTGCTTCTTACATTGAGCTGACGTTATTTTGAGCTATAAACCTTGACTTGTATTAAAAAAGTTGTACTTTTATTTGTGATTTACTACGTGGGGGAGATTGATCAATACAATTAGAAGTAAAGTATTACGAACCACATACTTACCTAAATTTTTGAGCCATGAACCACCGTGATGAAAGATCCCTTTGCGGGAAAGGGACGAGCATTTTCTCCGTAATGTTTTTGTTTTCATTACTTTTATTATTTAGCCCCTTAAATCTTTACGCTCAAGGCATTATTAGCAGAGATGCAGCCGATTACCCAAGCGGGAGCGTTAATGAGGCATGTATCGAATCGTCTTCTTCAGGCTGTATTATAACTTTACCCCCTGCGAAGTATGGCGAGAGCTATTCCTTTACAATTCCCATTCAACCGAGAGTTTTACGATCGGATATCAACTTTGTTTTTACTCAGCTTACGGCATGCTCCGATGGAGGGATTACCTTCTATTCCAATGGTGAGATACTAATAACTTCAGCAACAAGTTGTAAGCCGAGCGTAAACAACTTTATTGAATTCAAGATTAAAGCGGTAAGTAGCGATTTAACCGATAGTGTAAAATGCTATCTCCCCATTCTTCGCGATCCGATTAAAATTGTTCTCGTGCTTGATATGTCAGGGAGTATGGCTCTTCCTGTCCCAGGGGGTTCGTTATCGAGATGGCAGGCATTAAAAAATTCTGTTGAGCTCTTCACCCAAAAGCTGGAGGTTTTTAAGCAGGATGGCGACTATATTGGGGTTACCTACTTTTCAACCGATGTAATCCAACCTGAAAGCCCCATTCAATCGGGGTTTATACCTATTTCCGCTGCAACAGATCCTACACGTTCGAGCGCAATAATTCGAGTCGATATGTCGGGCAAAGAGCCTACACTCAAAACGGCAATGGGCAAGGGTTTACTTGATGCTAAACTTAAACTCAACGAGAATAACCCCATACATGCTCGTAAACTGGTTCTGCTTTTCACCGATGGGCTTCAGAATGTTGAACCTTTGGTTAATCCCGATGGTGTTTCGCTTTCAACGGCTGCCTCAATGCTTAACAGTGGTCCTTGCGATGCTATCGATAGCATACGCTACTATACCATTGGGATGGGCAGCACTACGCTTGCCCCCGAAACACTAGGGCAGATTGCCCAGTCCAGTGGAGGTATTTCGTTATCAACAACCACTGGTTCCGAGGATGATGATATTGACTATTTTTTTCAGAATCAGCTTGCCAATATGCTTGGGAAAAGCCCACAGGTTGTTTCAAGGAAAACTGGAGTTCTTTCAACATCAGGGGTAACCTACTCCTATCCAATCAATGGGAATGTTAGCACACTATACTTCGAGCTCATTACGCCTGATGCGGCTAATGTTACGCTTAAGTTGGATAAGGATGGGAAGGATTTAACCCCTTATGCAAAATTAATCAATGGCTCATTCTATAAATCGCTAAGCCTCTCACTACCTGTTATGATACCAGAGCTGATGAAAACAGAGGGTATTTGGAACCTTACCCTTTCGGGTAGTTCAACCAGCAAGTACTCGGTGGTGTGCTATGTCGATGACCATTTTCTCGATTTCAGTTGCCAACCAGCTAAAAGCGTCTATACCGTAGGCGATCATCTTTATCTTAAAGCGAAGGTATCATTTGCAGGTCAACCCCTTTCTGGAGATGCAGCCAAGGTTCAGGTGATGCTCCTTAAACCAGGTGATGATGCAGGTGATTTACTTACGAGAATTAAGGATAAACGAAACGATTCAATTAATGATGTTGACCCTGGGGCTGAAGCAATGTACCTACGCCTGATTCAGAACGATAAATCGTTCTGTAAAAAACTTGTCCCCGAAAATCATATAATCGATTTAAAGGATGATGGTAAAGGGCAGTTCAATGGGGAATACAAAAACACAGAACTATCTGGGGTTTATCAACTGATTTTCTTTGTTAATGGAGAAATCCCTGGATATGGAAAATTTGAAAGACAAAAACAGTATTCAACAGTTTTTAAGTTTGGGCAGATTAGCTCTCGTACAACCCATATTAATGCAAAAATTTCTTCAAAGTCAAGCGATAAAAGTATTAACTCGGCAACTATAACAGTTAAACCTAAGAACAAGTTTGGGCACTATCTTGGTCAAGGGTTTTTATCACGCATAAAGGTTAGCGTTGATTCATACCAAGGGGTTATTAGCAGCAGCAAGGATAATTTAGATGGGAGCTATACCTTTACCATTGGTAACATTCCACAAAACATTAAGCCTGATGTTCGGATAGTGGTTATGGGTGAAACATTGTACCTAGGTAAATTCCCAACTCCACGAGTATCATTTTGGCAATATTTTATACTAGTACTACTTATCATTATTCTGATATTCCTCTATATTCAGGGGCATACCGTGCAGACTCTGTTTCGGAATTTGGTATGGGTGCTGGTTATTCTCTGGATCTTGTTTTTGATTCTTCAAAAAATAGGAATAATTGTTTTTTAAGAACAGTTTTTTATTGAAACCTGATTGGTAATGAGCAGCCAATCGGGTTTTATTTTGCGAAAAAATGGATAAGAATAGATAACTCGAAACTACTCACAACGGAGACACGCCTGCCTGCCGGTAGGCAGGGAGATCACGGAGTTTACCTTAAATAAAGGGTTCGTTTCATCGATTATTCCAATCCTTCTTCAGTGAAAAAAAACCTTAAACGAAACTGTTAAGCTCTTTTGTGACAAACAACAACAATGTATATTATTGAGTAATTTCTTTCTCTCTCCCGATAAATCGGGACAAGCTGTGATTTTCTGTGTTCCCTGCCGGTAGGCAGGGGCACAAAGAGTCGTAGAAATGGATTGCAACGCTAAATTAAACTACAGCCAGAGATAGCTATAAAAAGCTGCTTTAAGTTGAACCCTATATGATAAATGGGACTCAAATTTTTATTGAAAATAAGTACATTGCATTATTTTGTCTAAAACGATATCATCGTTAACCAAACATAGTAATAACCTAAAACCTAAAAGCCATGGATCCAACAAAAATTAAAACGCTCGAATTATTCGAGGTTAAAGGCAAATTCACGTTTGTAAAAAGAGTTATTGGCTTATGCCTAACTTTTATTCTTTTAAGTAATGGATTACTTTATTCGCAGATTATTAGTGATAATATCGATGATTACCCAGATGGTGCAACCACACTTCCATCAGGTAGAATTCTTTTACCCAGCGTTCATTTAAAAGAGAATACAAATTACCCTATCCCCTTATTGGTAACACTACCATATACTTTTACTATTACCTATACTAATGGTGGTTGTAGTAATATTACCAATAACCATAGTGTTACAAATATCAATAATGTTATAACCATCTTAGTAAATAAAAAGTGCCTAACATCAGCTGATAATCACCTAGATTTTGGAATAACAGTTACCAAAGATTTAGCATCACAGTCGAAGGATTTCAGAGTACCAATTATTCGTGATAGTGTAAAAGTTGTCTTGACCCTTGATATTTCAGGAAGCATGTCGCTGGATGTTGATGGGGGAACGGGTACTCGCATTCAGGCTCTTAAGGATGCTGTGAATATGTTTGTTCCCAAGCTGGAAGCGTTTCAGCAGGAAGGGGATTCTCTTGGGTTAACCTACTACTCATCAATTCTCTACCAACCCGAATTAACCTATTTTCCAAAGAAATTTGTCAAAATAACTTCCATTTATGAACCGGTTCTTGCTAACTATGCATCCTATAAAGTGCAAAATGACTTGACCCCAAGAGTACCATTGCAGATGACTGCTATGGCCTCAGGTTTACTTAATGCAAAGAGCAAGCTATTACTAAATAAGAACAAAACTCCGAATACAAAAAGAATGGTGTTCCTTTTTACTGATGGCTTGCAGAATTATGGACCACAGGTAAATAGCGATGGTAATAGTATTAATAATGGTATCGATTCGTTAAATAACAAATCCTCTTTCCCCAAGGATAGCATTAGGTACTATACCATTGCAACGTGGGGTGCTGGGTTGGCTCCAGAAATTCTCAGCAACATTGCCACCAGTAGTGGCGGTGAGGCGCTACACGTTGTGCAAACAACTCCTACCCTTACAGAGTGGTTTAGCATTCAGTTCTGTAATATGCTAGCAGACGGTAGCCCTCAAATTGTTTTCAAGAGGTACGATACTAGCCTATCGGATTCATCAACATACTCATTTAACCTGAACGAGAATATTTCAAAGCTGCTTATTGAACTCTCTGGAGAATCGGTTAGTAATCTTGTAATATCTGTTAAGAAAAATAATGTTGATATTACCTCAAAAGCCAAACCTAGGTTGGATAACCTTAAAATGCTAACGTTCAATTTCCCAATTGATGGGAATCCGAAAATAAGTTCGGGTGGTAAATGGGAGGTAACTTTGACGGGGCAGACTCAAGACCCCTTCAATATTATTGCTTTTGCTGACGATCATCTTTTAAAGTACAAATGTGGTTTGGATAAGAGTATCTATACTGTTGGTGATACTATTCATTTCAGTACAAAGTTAACCTATGCGGGGAATCCTCTTACTGGAACTGGGAATAGAGTGAATGCGATACTCCTAAAACCAGGCGATGATATAGGGCAGCTCCTGTCAACCTATAAAACACCAGTAATCGATAGTACGGTGGATATGACATCGGCTGCTAATGAAAAGTTTCAGCAGCTGATGGCCAACGATACTTCTTTTTATAATGCGCTGCTTGCCTCTGAGCAAAAGGTTGATCTAACAGATATAGGCAATGGGGTTTATAAAGGATACTATAAAAAAACAGAGCTAGCAGGTATCTATAACGTGATTTTTATAATAAATGGAGAGCTGAATGGTGTTGGCAAATTCGAGAGAACAACTATTGTTTCATCCGTTGTTAAATTCGGGCAGGTTGTTGAGGCAAAACCCGATGTGGTTGATACTATACCACCATCTGGCTCAACAGCTAGTGTAGGTAAAGTTAATAATAGTTTGATACTAAAGATTCGACCAAAAAATAAGTTCGGATACTACATGGGTCCAGGATTTGGTTCAACTATAAAGGTTGCTATTAACCCTTCAAAGAAACAGAGCAGTACTTCACTAAAGCAGCTAAAAAGCAATAGCTTAGAGCGAGAACCGTATGTTAAAGAGATAAAAGATGGTCTAGACGGATGCTACTATATAGTATTGGCTAATGTTCCGAGTGGTTCAAACCCTTCAATTCAAATTAGCGTAAGGGGTGAGATTGTGTACGAGGGGAAAGCCTCTCCAATTCCTTTCTGGGTTTATATACTAGTAATATTATTGATTCTGATTCTACTGCTGATGAGGTTTTTTAAAACAAAGAGTAGCAGTATTTACAATATCTTAGTTTGGGTACTTACTATAGTTCTCCTACTAATAATGCTTTTACAATACTTAGGAATATTTAAATTGTTCTGATAGGTAGGTAGAAGTTATTTCAAATAAAAGAGGATGTCTAAATATGTTTAACCACAAAGAACTCGAAGGACACAAAGTTATTATAATGATATTCATCGTTTCGTGACCTTTGTGATTTACTTTGCGGTCTTTGTGGTTAAGTTTTATTAGACTATTTTCAGACACCCTCTTTTACGTTATTTAATCCTTTTTTCCAGCTCCTCCAGCTTTTTACTGATTTCATTTATCTGATTCTCAAGAACGATATTCTTTGCTTTTTGTTCTTCAATGATCTTTTGCTGTTCCTGAATACTATTGATTAGAACTGGTATTAGAGAGGTGTAGTTTATACCCAGTGTTTTATCTTGATCATCGCCAACATCTACTACCTCATTAATTATAGGTTGTACTTCTTGGGCAATCAATCCTAATTTGATGCTCTGATCCTTTCCGTCTTTCCATATAAATGTGACAGGACGTAATTTTAAGATATCTTTCAACCCATAGCTTAAGTTGATTATATCCTTCTTTAACCTTGCATCTGAAGTTTGTATTACATTATTAACTGCATAAATAACTGACCATCTGTTTGATGCTGTGCCAAGAAAAGGGGATCCATTATCATTCGGGTACAAATCTCCATCGACTTTCATTTTCCCATTTTTGTATATAACCAGTGCATCGTTTCTTTGAAAAGAGTTAGGCCCAGTACCATTTCCAATAACAAATATTGGGTCGGTATCTACCCAACCGCTAGGAGACCCCAATTTTTTATTATACTGTCCAATTACCAATGAGGCGTAAGCTTTTGCAGTAACATGGTATCCTGTAGCGATTGAACAATATCCTTCTGCACTGCTGCTATCGCCAAATGCGATTGCATTATCAAATACTGCCTGAGTTAAATTTCCCAAAGCAAAGGAGTTCTGGCCGCTAGCTTTTGTTTTGTAACCAGATGCAAAAGAATTTGATCCACCAGATATATTTTCCTGTCCAAAAGCAGCAGATGCTATTCCACTACAATTATTTAATTTTCCAACCGCTAATGATATGTGTCCAGTTGCATAGTTCTCTGTACCAACAGCAAATGAGTAGTTACCTGAAGCTACATTTTTATACCCACCAGCAACTGAATACAAGCCACCAGCGGTGTTTTCTTGCCCGAAGGCCAAAGATGATTGCCCATTCGCATTATTACTAGCACCAAATGCAAAAGCATATAGAGCTATAGCTGTATTCCCATACCCCATGGTGAATGAAACAGGTCCTTGTGATACATTGTCAACCCCCATTGCCACAGAGTTTAGTCCTAATGCTTTGGAGTTAAAACCCGTTGCGAATGCAAATTTATTCGATGATTCACAGTTAACACCTAGTACAAATGAGCCTAACGCTTTTGCCTTAGAGCCTAACCCGAATGCAAAGGAGAAGGCTCCGGTTGCATCAGTCGATACATCTTGAGTTACGCCGTTAGCATCAACCCCCTTAGCCCCAAAAGCGAAGCTGCCAAACCCTAAGGCTTTTGAACCGTTACCGAATGAGAAGGAGTTTACACCAGCCGCTATGGCCTCATAGCCGATGGCTGTAGAGTTATCTCCTCGTGCAACGCTTTTGTAACCCATCGCCTGTGAGTAGCTGCCATGAGCAATATTTCGGTAGCCTAGCGACATAGAGTATAGCCCAACGCTATCGGGGTGAAGAACGCTTATTTCACCGGCGAGCAATGCCGATCTTTTAGGGTACCACATAATTCGCGATTCGTTTTTTATCACGTTGGCTGCGGTGGCGGCTGATACGTTAAAAAAGTCAGCTTTTCCCCCCTTGGTTGAACCGGAAAGTCCTCCTACTGCGAATCCGCCCTTAGCACCCTTGGTGTTTGAATCATCGATGTAAATTCGTGTACTATCGGGAGTGATGCGAAGAAATTCAGTAGTTACCCCTTTCGTTGAGCCCGAAAGACCTCCAACGGCGAATCCGCCCTTAGCACCCTTAGTGGTCGAATTATCGATGTAGATTCTAGTGCTATCGGGGGTAATGCGAAGAAATTCAGTGGTCACCCCTTTCGTTGAGCCCGAAAGGCCTCCAACGGCGAATCCGCCCTTAGCACCCTTAGTGGTCGAATTATCGATGTAGATCCTGGTGCTATCGGGGGTAATGCTCAGAAAAGTAGTGCTCCCCTTTGTTGAGCCAGAGAGACCACCCACAGCAAATCCGCCCTTGGCACCCTTGATACCTGAATCATTGATATAGATCCGAGCACTATCGGGGGTGATGCGGAAAAACTCAGCAGACCCAGCCTTGGTTGACCCCGATAGGCCTCCCACGGCGAAACCGCCCTTGGCGCTCTTGGCCACATCCTCCACGTTAACCCTTACCCCTCCTTGGTAAACGCCGAAAACAACCTGCCCTAGGCTGTTCTTCACCTCAAAGATGGGGGCATTGGGATCGGCGCCCGGGGAGCTGACAACCTCCTTCGGGTTGGTGTAAAGTGCATAGGGGACTGATTGGAGCTTGGTGGGTGCTCCTACAAGGGTGTAATTGGTACTCCCCGTTGGATCGATTCTAACCTTGACCAGAACATCACCTGTATTCCATGGAATGCTGGCAAAGGTATTGGTTCCCACCTTCTCCCCTCCGCCAATGGTTATAGAGATAACGCCTTGGGCGTTGGTCCTCGGACGATGGGTTTCGGTGTATAGCACTGCTTCCAGCGTGTTCTGGAGGGTTATCTCCACCCCAACAAACTGGTCAACGATAGGGGTACCACTGCCATTACGCACAACCGCTTGGTACGAAAAGCCCTGTGGGGTTTGAGCAAATCCTAGGAACACGTATAGCGAAAGGGCTATAAGGATTGCAAGTTTTTTTGAAATTTCAGCTTTCATAGTAGTGATTTTTAAAACAATATGAAAGGTAGTGAATAAATAAATAAATTAAATAAAATTGATTCTATTTTTGACAAAAATGGGATAATGAAGATAAGAACAAGAAAACCCTACCGGATATTATACTGATAGGGTTTACCGTTAAATATAAATCAATGTCGTTTACTTAAGGTTGATAAAACGCAGACAGTCAGGTTAACCAGCTTGATTGACCTTTCAGAGTCGGAAGACCTGAAAGCGTCAATTACAAAATCCTTATGTAAACGACATTGAAATATAAATAAAGATTACTTTTTAAGCATCGCCTTTATCGATTCGAGCTCGGCTTTGAGTGCTTCGATTTGTTTCTGTTGCTCTTTGATAGCTTCAACTAATAATGCAGACATTTTTTCGTAAGCGACTGATTTATACCCATCTTCTCCAGTTGTTACAAGTTCAGGAAAAATCTTCTCAACTTCTTGAGCAATAACACCTATTTGCTTTCCTTTAGGGAAATTGCTGGTGTTGCTATTTACATTATCCCAATCATAAGTAACGCCCCGAAGAGCACAAACATTAACTAGTGCATTATTAATTGTAATAATATTCTTTTTAAAACGAGCATCTGACCAGGTTGTATTACCTGCTGTAATCTGCGCTCCATTGGCCCATATAGTACCATTTACTTCAAGGGCATATGTAGTAGGCATACGATTTATACCAACCCTTCCAGTACTAAAATCGCCACCTATTAATGGATTTGGCCAATCTTTTGAGTTGCTAATATAAAGTTTGTTCGAACTATTTACAACATTATAACCAGCTTCGTAACCGAGAAACACATTTGAATGACCTGTTGCACAGCTGTACCCTGATTGGTCTCCAATAAAGACATTCCTAGCCCCAGTTGTATTAGCGCCTCCTGCTGTAATCCCAATAAAAATATTGTAAAATCCAGTTGTATTTGAATAGCCAGTATACTGGCCAAGGAATGTATTGCTATTCCCAGTGGTATTCTGATAACCCGACATGTAGCCTAAAAATGTATTCCTAATACCAGTGGTATTAGCCGCTCCAGCAGCACTTCCAAGAAATGTATTATAATTACCCTCGGTATTCGACGATCCACTCCCTGATCCGATAAACAGGTTATCTTCGCCTGTAGTGTTGCTATCGCCCGAGTTAGATCCAAAAAAGGTATTGCGGCTACCGGTTGTATTCAAATACCCACTTCTTCTACCAATAAATAGGTTAAAATCCCCTGTTGTATTGCTATAACCGCTTTGGTAACCCATAAAGAAATTGTAGCTACCATCCAGGTTAGAGTATCCGCTTTGGTGGCCTAGGAATAAGTTATAATTTCCAGAAGTATTGGTAAACCCACTTTGGTAACCCATAAAGGTATTGTTATACCCGATTGTATTATTAAATCCACTTTGGTATCCCATGAATGTGTTATAGTACCCAGTAGTATTAGCTAATCCACTTTCAGTCCCAATCATTAGGTTATTTGAGCCTGTAGTAACCTTATTACCTGCACTACTCCCAATAAAGATATTATTATTAGCAATAGATGTACTTCCTTTAACTGTAGCTCCGCTATTGTTTCCAATAAAGATATTATCATCGCCACCATAGAATGATTGGCCTGCATTAGCTCCAATCATAATATTAGAATTACCAGAACTTAATGACATACCTGCTGACGATCCAATTAATGTATTGGTATAACCTGTTGTATTATTTCTTCCAGCAAAATAGCCCATAAACACATTTCTATAGCCAGTGGTGTTTGAATATCCAGCCAAATACCCAAGAAACATATTTGCTATACCGCTTGATGTATTATACCCCGCTTTATAGCCTAGGAATGTGTTAAACGAAGCATTATTAAAATGACCTGCCTTAGTCCCAATAATAACATTATAATAACCACCAGAATTTGAGTATCCTGCGCTATCACCAACGAATACATTGCTAAATCCGTTGGTGTTAGTGTAACCCGCTTTATTACCAAGAAATGTATTTCTATCTCCATCAATATTGCTATATCCACTTTGATAACCTAGGAACAAGTTATTATTACCAACCGTATTCACTTGGCCGGATTGGTAACCTATAAACGAGTTATACAACCCAGTGGTGATAGATTTCCCCGCTTCCTGCCCAATGAAGTAGTTATCGGGGGTGAGGTCGAGGAAGTTACCCGATGGTGACTTGGTAGAACCCGAAAGACCTCCCACGGCGAACCCGCCCTTAGCCCCCTTGGTATTTGAGTCGTTGATATAAATCCTTGCGCTATCGGGGGTGATGCGGAGAAATTCAGCAGACCCCGCCTTGGTAGAACCGGAAAGGCCTCCCACGGCGAACCCGCCCTTAGCTCCTTTTGTATTTGAATCGTTGATATAAATCCGTGCGCTATCGGGGGTGATGCGGAG
>Ga0105099_10000080_pt1 | contig 57342 bp, 44 predicted proteins | sample PPLLak3cmMay2015_2_FD_79138 | JGI IMG/M metagenome (GOLD analysis project Ga0105099, IMG submission 79138) | Freshwater sediment microbial communities from Prairie Pothole Lake near Jamestown, North Dakota, USA - PPLs Lake P8 Core (1) Depth... | ecosystem: Environmental > Aquatic > Freshwater >... | reverse complement strand
TGTTCGCGCACGATAAATATCTGGGCGATATTTTTATACGCTTCCAGCGAGCTCGAATCGGTGAGAATCGCCGTTTTGAAAAACTGTATCGCAGCCGCGGTGTCCTTTCGCATCAAACTGATAAGGCCAAGCCGGTTTACTATCTCCGTTTTCCGGTTAAATCTGCTCTCCAGAATCACGTAGAGGCTTTCCGCTTTCTCGATCCGTTGATCCCGCACATACAAATCGCCAAGCTTCATGCCCATGTCAAACGATTGTGAATCGCTTCGAAAACAGGCTTCATAATTGTCGATCGCCTTCCTGGTGTCATCAAGACGCTCGTAAAGATAGCCGAGCGTCGCACGCTCCGACAGGGTCAAACCGGCAATGCTTTCAAGGGTCTGGGCTGCAGAGCGGTATTCCTGCATTTCGATATAGAGCCCTGCCACCATCCTTTTCTCTTCTTCACTGAGGGTCTCATTCTTTCGTCCACCTTTGACAAGAAGAAGCGCCTGCTTATACTTTCGCGTTATAACATATTGATTCAGCAGGAGATTGCGCAGCACCGGCGATGAAGGGTCAAGCTCGTATGCCATGGAGTAAAAATGTTCCGCCATCTGGAAAACCCCGCGGCGCTCATAATCCCTTGCTTTGATGAAATAATCCTGCGCTCGTTCCTTCGCCGCGTCGCTCTTGGCGGTCTCCGGCACAGGCCGCAGAACGGGGAATCTCTTATGAAAGGCGCATCCTGCCGCCAGGAGTATGCTGCAGAAAATTATGAGATACTTCTTTATCAAAATATGCATGGTAGTATATTCGTTTCTGCTTTTGTGCTGTTAATTCACGCCGACCGTTTTTCCCCGTTACTGTATTGTATGCAAACAGCCGAAATTCACGTAATCACTGGGAAGCCGAAATGACAAGGTTCACCGGGCTTTCCAGCGGTGCGCTGGCGCCGGGAGAAACGGATTGGGAAATAACCGAACCCGGCCTTGCCTGCGTATTCATGCGGTATTCGACGGAACCTACTTTAAGGCCGCTCTCCTCGATGAGCCGCTTCGCTTCGGAAAGCGCCTCGCCGATAACGTTCGGCACTTCGGCATGCGTCGGTTTCGGCCCTTTTGAAACGGTTATTTCAACGCAGACCTCGCGGGAGATCACAGTACCTCTTGACGGATTGGTCATCGCAATGATATCCTTGTCGTATTTCTCGGAATATGACTTATAGACCCTGATGTTCGAAAAACCGGCTTCCCGCAGGACTTTTTTCCCATTTCTCTCCGTCATGGCGGCTACCGCCGGGATCTTCCCGATCTCCTTTCCCTTGCTGACCTCGACAAAAATATGCCTCCCTTTTTTCACATTTTGTTCCGGCGGCGGGTTCTGGCTGACGACAACGTCCTTATCGACCGTGTCGTTATACTGCCATGACTGAATCTGCAGCCGAAGCCCGATATCATAAAGCTCCTGCCGCGCCGCTTCCAGTTTCAGGTTCAAAATTTCAGGCACTTTTACGACGCCGCGGTTCTTGATATCGGTAATGTTGGGCATGACAAACCGGTCGACGATAAAAATACCGCACAGGCCGCCGAAAATCATGCAGAGAACCGTGATGGGAACCAGCAGTGTCCAGAAAGTCGACGTGGAAATTTCAATCGTATAACTTTTTTTCATTGAGAATCACTAACTTCTTTCTATCGGTTGTTATATAGTTTTTTTTACGTAATTGGGAAAGCACCCGTGAAACCGTTTCACGGGAGGTCCCGGCCATATCAGCAATAACCGCATGGGTAGGCGGTTGCGGCACGACAATAAGGCCGCCGGTGCGGATACCTGACTCTTTCGCAATCTGCAGGATTACTTCAGCGACCCTGCCGTACACGCTCATCATGGAGAGGGTATTGATATGCTTGTTGGAACGCCGCAGACGGCCGGACATTGTAACGAGCATCTGCGTAGCGATCGTCGGGTATTTTTTCAATATTTCAAGAAGCGTCCTGCGGTACAGCATGAACAGCTCGCACTCTTCCGCAGCAATGACCGATGCGCTGCGGGGCTCCCCGTCAATAATGGACATCTCACCGAAGAAATCACCCTTATGCAGCGTTGCAAGAATCGTCTGTTTTCCTTCGGCAGTTGATACGGTCACATGCACCTTCCCCGACGCTATGACAAAAAACGTCTGGCTCTCCTGGTCGTCCTCGTAGACGATGGTCTCCTGTGCCGAAAATTTTCTTTGAATCATTGACTCGCACAACGCTTCATACTCCCGCACGCTGAGTCCCAGAAACAGGGGAACCTTCGACATAAAAACCTGTATCTCTTTTGTGTCCATTCTATTCATCTTTACCACCTGTCACTGTGTTAAGCTGTTGAGTTCTTTCAAGCGCCTTCCTGCCGAAACGCCCCTGCTCGCCGTCGGATCTGACAATCTTGCCGTAGAGCGTTTTCGCCTTATTGTATTCGCCCATCCTCTCGTACAGCCTCGCTGCCTCAAATTCCGCGGTAACGCCCCATTTGCCCATACCTGAATAAAGATACGGTACTTTCAGGTATTCCGCAATAGCTTTTGCATAGTCTCCCATTTTTGAATAGCAGGTTCCTATCCAATAGAGTATCTCCGGCTGATCCTCCTTGTTGGGATCAATAGCCGCCTGGTTGAAATGTTCGAGCGCCTCCTCTGTTTTTGAGGCCTGAATCAGGCAGAAACCGATTTTCAGATGACACGAGGAACGATGGATATCAGCGGGGTATTCGGTCAGCATGATGGAATACATGCGGGCGGCATCAAGCCACGAAGAGGTTTTCTGAAAGGCAACCGCCGCGTTGTTGACCGCCCTGAATCTTGTTTTGGAATCAACCTTGCCGTCAGCAATCGTTTTTGAAAAATATTCCGCCGCCTGCAAGAACTCGTTCTGTCCATGAAAAATCATGCCGATTTTAAAATTGGCCAGCGGGACAAATTCGCTTGCAGGATATTCGACGGGAAACTTCATGAAAAGCTCCAGAGCATCGGGAATCTTGTTCTGATAATAGACCGAAAGACCGATCTGATACGCAGCATCGTCGCATCGCGGACTCTGTTCATATTTCTGCACTATATACTTGAACCGGTTTATGGCCTTATCGTATTCTTTTTCAACGACAAGATAAATACCCTCGTAGTAGATGATTTCCGCGAGGTGGTTTTTATATTTTTCTCCGTACTCATTCTTGAGCTTTTTGATCTTTTTATCCGCCTTGCCTCCTTTGCCGTCCATAATCATCGCTGTTATGGTGCGGGTGACCAGCTCAACGCTGTCGGGCTCTCCCTTTGCCCATTCCAGGGCGCTTTCAAAGGAGGAGGAAGCCTCAGTATATAACCGGTTCTCAAAATAGAGGGAACCCATCTGCATATATATGTTCTGTTTATAGGGAAATTTTTTAGCCTGCAGCGCGTTTTTGTAATGATCGATCGCTTCGTACATTTTTTGTGCGGCCTCGGCGACGCGCCCCAGCTCGTAATGTATGTCGGCGGAAAGGTCCTCCGGCAACTTTTCGGCAAGAAGCTCGTCGAAGAGCTTCAGCGCCTCTTCGCGCTTATCAAGCTGCAGAAGGCATTTGGCGATACCATATCTGGCTTCCGTTGCAAAGTCCCCGTCCGAATAGTTCTGGAGGTAGAGCCGGTAATCGTTCAGCGCTTCATATATCCTGCCGGTGATGCGCTCCGCCGATGCAAGTTCATAGCGGGCCCTCTCGATAAAAGCGCTGAACGGATACCGGTAGAGAACCTGCTTGAAAATATCGATGGCATTTTTATAATCGCCTTTCATATTGGCCACAATGCCCTGCAGGTAATACGCTTCCGCGTCATACAGGGAATTGGGAAACCGGTCCATGAAAGCGGTTATCGTTTTTTCCGTGGAATCGATTTCTCCGAGAGCAAGGTGATTTTTGGCCAGGGCGACAAAAGCCTGCTGCGTATGGCGGCTCGCCGGGAACTTTTTGACTATTTCACCGTATGCGTCGACCGCTTTCCTGCCGAATTTCCTGTCAACCGTTTCTGCGCGGCGCTCATAATGTTTCGCGATATTCATATAGACGTCCGGAAGGTACCTGCTCCGCGGATAACGCGTGATAAAAGCCTCATACTCGGAAATATTCGGCGATGTCAGTATCATGTGGTAGTAGGCAGCCTCATCGGCGAATGGAGAATTGCCGAATCTGTCCAGTATTTCCTTAAAAAGCGTTATGGCCATTTCTTTGGAAAAACCCGCCGTCTGTGAACTGCTCTCAAACTGCGCTTTTTCATACAGCTTGGTATACACATGAGCCTTGCTGATCATCACCAGTGGTTTCAGTGAATCAGAAAGAGCCGGGATACTGTCGATCTTTTTATACCCCTCCAGCGCCCGCGAATAATCCTTAAGGTACTTCTCATAAACAACTGCGCTCGTATACAACCGTTCGAAAGCCGTCACGTGGGACGGGTCTTTTCCCATAAGCTCTGCCAGGCTGTTTACCGCATTTTCGAAATCCTGTATTTTAAAATTCCTGATGTATTCCGCACGCTTCTCCGACTGCTCTATAAGCTCGTTATCTCCTCCGGATTCTATGATATATTCATAATTCCGTATTGCATTTTCATGCTCATTTACAAGCTCCTGGCACTGGGCAATGGCAAATACGGTTCGCTGATAATAGCTGCTTGCCGGATATAATTTCAGCAGACTCTCGTATTCCCGGAGGGCTGCGCCGAACCGCTGATACTTTTCCTCGTATATTTTTCCTATTTTATAAATTATCCGGTCCTTATCGCCCCGATCAGGAAGCTGGAGGAACCGGCGGTAGGCCGCAATCGCGCTGGGATATATCCCCTTGGTATAATACAGCTCGGCCGCAGTAAGTATGGCGCGGGAAGAGTATTCGCCGGTCGTATCCTGCAGCTCGATCATCCGCAGATTCTCAATTGCTTCCGGAAGATTGTTCATGCCGACCTGGCACTCTGCAAGACGGTACCGGATGAGGAACGCATTTGCCTCTTCGGGACGCTCCGTTAAAATTTTATTATACAATTTTACCGCCTCGTTGTATAATAAACCGCGCCGCGCATTATCAGCCCATGCGGTTAAAAATGCGCCCGATGGTTTCTTCGAAGCTTTTTTTTGAATATCGTAAATCCTCGCGTATATCTTCTGCGCGGCCGCGTATTCCTTTTGAATCGTTAAAACGTCGATGTATTCCTTATACGCCTGTTCCATCTCGGGAAAACCGGCCTTATCAAGCTCCACCATCTCCTGAAACCTCTTTGCCGCCAGCTCTATTTTCTGCGTTCTCTTGGCAAGCAGCCCGCGGTAATAGAGAGACCGGACCGAAAACTCCCTGTCCTCGTTCCACGATTTCTGGGTGTTGTTCAGAGCCTCTTCCGCCCGGACATAGTCTTGTTTGTCAATGTATAACTTCGCAAGGGACAGCGTCGCCGGCTTCGCGTTCTCATGCTTGCCGAATCTGGTAACAAAAAGGACATACAACTCAAGCGCTCTCTCGACATTATTATCCCTCTCCGCACATTCCGCCGCTTCAAAAAGAGCCGACCGCGCCTGCGCGCTTCCCACAAATTTGCTCCAAACCGAAAAAAACCAGTCGGAAGCCTCCCGGTAATCCCCGAGCATTTTCCGTGCCGTCCCTGCCATATACATGACGTCCATACCGTTGGTCTCGGCCGGGAAAAGGCGAAGGTATTCTTCAAACGCTTCCGCAGCCTCCCTGGCGTCTCCCATTTTGTAATGACACTGCGCCATCTTAAAATATGCCGCAGGGTCATTTTCGCTGCTTCTTTTCATGCCCAGATACTTCTGATATTGCTCCAGGGCAAGATTATAAAGGCTGTCGTTGTAGAAACGTTCACCAAGCTTGAATACCGAGGAGCTTTCATCCGCATAAACAAAGCAGCACAGCACAAAGAACAGCATCTGAAACGCATACGGAATAACTATCCGTCTGCTGCATGTCTGCGCTACCTCTGTGCTTCGCATCCTCTTTATTTTCATCTGATTGCACATCCTCTTAATCTATTTCTGCTCCTGCCGGCACAATATGAACTCCGGGCTGAAAAACATAGTCAGGGCAATTTTAAACACCATCCCCGCCTCATTATTGCTTTCTCATACAAAAAAAAGGCAGCACGCAGGAAAAAGTAAACCCCTTATATACAAGATATCAATCAATTAAAATAAATAAGATACTGATACTATAGGAAGGAAATACTTGCAACCGCTGAGAAAAAATGGAGCTTTAAAGAAGGAACCGGGCATTTCAGTGATCCCGCTCCTGACACATACTAAATGACTTTAATGCTGTATGGGCGTATATGAACCCCACAGTGGCGACTGAAGCTATCAAGAAAAAATTATCAGCCTCATTATCAGAAAATTTTTTCCCGCGTTCTGTATTATCGTCCATCCGGATTCGGGTGGACTATAATACCTTCGATTGAATCAAGCGGCTTCCGCACAGGGTCTACATCATCACCATCTTTGTTGATATACAGGTATGCTCCGACACCGCCAAGCGAAAGCCCGGCAGCGCCAAGCAGCGCGATAATGACAACCTTGCGGCCTTTGTTGTCTTTTTCTGTATATGCGCCCTCTTTATCGGCGCTTGAAGTCCATCGAAACGAAAAGGATATAACGCTGTATTCGTCTTTAACCGTTATCTTCGGCAAAGCGTCAAAGGAGATCTTCACTTTAATAATATCGTGCCATTCAGGGTTCAGACCGACAACATCCTTATTCGCGTCAACCTTTCTCTTTTCAATGACAAACCCTTGAATCGGCGGCTCGCTCACTGACGGTATTGGTGATGTTCCTGTTATGACATCATTAAATTCGAATTCAATACTCTTCTGTTTCTGTTTTGTTTCATAAAAATAGCTGGTAGGCTTGTCCCTGAAAATAAAATAACACGTAATGATACTTTCATCAGGAGTGTCTCCGGGCTCCTTGCTGATTTGAATACCCTCGATAATAGCATTCTGAATCGTGCTTGCTCTGTTCTCCTCAACTGGTGTGTCAAAAACGGGTTCAGCAGTCTCCTCCTGTGGAGTAACTGCCGGCTTCTCCTCGACAGGACGCTGTGGCTTGGCTTCCTCCTGGGGTTGCTTTTTCTCCTCCTTGACAGTCTCTTTTACCTCTGCCGGGGCAGCTTCCGTCTCGGGAACAGGCTCGAGTTCCGGGACTTTCTGCTCTTCCTTCTTTTCAGTCTCATCGGAGAAGAAATCCTCCTGAAACTCGTCGTCAAACTGAGCATAAACCGGAGGAATCATATTCAGTGTAAAACAGATAACAATTATCCAGGTAGTAATCCGGTAAAAAGGAGATCTTTTCATATTTCTTCCCGTTTTTAATGACGTACTTGGTTTTTACTCTATACTATATATTATAATATAATTTCTCTTTTTTTTAAATGAAATAGTGCAAAATCGGAAACTCACGCTGACCCGAACAATTTTTCACTCCTCTAAAACCACGACCGCAACACAATAGAGCTGTTCATGGCTGATTGACACATGATATTTCGTGATTTTTTCCCAGTTCAGATGCTCCTGCAGGACCTCCGAACATATTTTTATCGCAGGCCCTCCTCCGTTCACGGTGCTCAGTTCAATACTTTTCCAGGAAGAATACCTCTGACAGGAGAGCGGTAAGGCCTTATAAAAAGCCTCTTTTACAGCCCACCTCCCGGAAAAATGGAGTGCCGGTTTTGCCATTTTATTGCAATACTGAATCTCGCCCGGTGTAAAAACTTTTTCAATAAAATGGTGCTTATATTTATTAACAAGCCGCTCAATGCGGCTTATATCAATCGTGTCAATACCTATGCCCTTGATCATTCCCAGTCGGTCTCATCATCTTTATTTTCCTGAACCGGCGTTTTTTCCTGAACCGGCTGCTGCGGTTCCGGTATATTTTCCTGTTTCGGCGTCTCGACACTCTTCTGCTCTATGGCGTCATTAACCACCGGTTTTTGTTCTTCGGGCTGTTCTGCCTGTTCAGGAACGGGAGCACCCGCTTCTTCTTCCACAGCAGGACTCATCTCCTGTTTTTGCCGGGGCGTCTCTTCGTCTTCGATAAAGAGCTCCTCTTCTTCAAATACCTGTTCTCTTTTTGGCTTCGGTGTTTTAAACCGTGCACTGAGAGCCAATATATGTTTTGTACGAGGAAATTGTCCGGGATAATAGCCGAGCTCTTCGGTAAAATATACGTAATCAAGCGAAAAAACGCCAAACCGCAGCCCAAGACCTGCGGTCGGATACCCCTGATTAAGCCCAAGCCGAATTGCCGCATAATGCATATCCAGTTCAGCGCCGAAATGCAGCTTTTTGACGGGGTGCTCATATTTTTCGGTAACCGGCTCTACACCGAAAATATCAGACATCTCAACAGAAACAATAAGATTATCGATAAATTCGGTTTTTTCCACCTGAGGAAAATAGTAGGCGCACCCGGCATCAATCTGGGGCGGCAGCACCATTTTACCGCCGACAACCCCGAGGATATCCTGTATACCATACGCTATTCTGAAGCCCTTTAAATTGTGCATAAAGCCCACGTCAAAGCTAACGCCATGCTGGACTTCAGCAAAATCGCCGACAACCCCCAGCACGCTGCCGCCGGTTATCTGGTCAAAGTAGTTAAAGGTTTGCGAATAACTCAAAATGGTCTCATCCAGAGGGGTACGCTGCAGATACTCAACTGATACTCCGCAATGAATTTTATCGGTACGCAACGGTACACCGACCGCCCAGGTAAAGACAAGGTCGCGCTGTCCTCTCAGACCGAGCTTGGGTATCAAATGACCGGATTCGATTCTCATGCCAATGGGAAAATTGCTGTAGATGCCAAAACCAAGATTCTTTGCTGCTACAGTAATCTCAGGCGTATACTCCAGACCAACCCACTCCCCGTCAACATCGGAAAGCATGTCCATGAAGTCCTGGTCTATTTCCGCGAGGTCAGACAACTTGTCACCCTGCTCCGCCATAGCACGTACGATAGTTCCGAACTTGCCGTCAATCCCCATCATAAGCGGCGAAATCGAAACATCGATTTTGTCCTTCAGAAGGCTCAGTCCCGCAGGGTTGTGAAAAATCGCGGTTCTGTCGGTTGTTACGGCAACCGTGGTATTTCCCATGCCCATGGAGCGAAGATCGTAGTATTTAGGGCCTTTGACGGCGGAAAAACCGATACCTGTCAAAATAATAAAACAAAGTATTGCTTTAAGTGGTGCTACACTCTTCATTATTGCCCCCGCAGGCCCAATTTGGTCAATTCCTGAATAAGCGCATCCCGCATATTCAGAGGGGGAAGTCTTTCGCCGACATCTTCATCGAACAGCCCGTCTTTATCATTATCAAGGCCGTCAAACCACTCCTCGTCCATGCCGTAATCACCGCCGAGGAATTCGGCCTGATTCGTCGTGTCGCCCATGAATTTTTTTGTTTTGAGAGGCAACGGGTACTTACCAGTTCCATCATAATTATAAATAGGATAATCTTTCGAGTGCAGAAGTATATACCGCGGATTGATAACAACATTTGTGTCCCAGAGTGTTCCTGTTATCTCGACAGTGAAATTAGTGGTACTTTCCCACTTCATAGGATTGAAGCTTTTCAGACCGATAGCATTATTCGGGTTCGTGCTCGTATTGGTATTGAACCAATCGCCGTCGTCATCAAGCGTGTCCGCGGTTATGCGGGTATCTTCATCGACCAGGCCGTCGTCATCATTGTCGTGGCCATCGAGGATCTCCTCGTCGCAGCCCCAGTCGCCGCCGATAAACTCCCAATTATAGCCGCCCTTGTATCTGTATCGCTCATAATCTTTATCCGTTGGGTCAACGACCTCATACAACGAGGGATTGGCCTTTATGTGTGCGCTGTCACCGATATGCAATGAATCATTTTCAGCAACGGTGATTTTATGGTCCAGGTTCCAGTCAATCCATATCATCCTGTCTTTTTTTCCGTTTTTATTCGTATCCCAATAATCAAGGTCATTGTCAAAAAAATCATCATAATAGAACCATGGCAGGATCTTCTTGAAGTTATCGATCATCTCTCCCAGGTCATCAGCCATGGTGGTATCCATATCGCCGTTTTTTAAATCATTTAAAAAATTGTCATAGCTTGAATCTGCCTGTAATAATGAAAATAGTATAAGATCAAGGTTTTCTTTAATATCGTGCGGGTCTTTTGAGATGGTTTTCAGACTATCGAAATCCATATCGTCGAGCGAGGGAATATCCTGGCATAATATTCTGTAGGCATTTCTCTCTTTTTTACTTATATCCCAATCAAGTTTGCCATTACGGTCAATATCAATTATCCCGAGTATCATTTTTATGCTTATCTCAACCAGGTAATCGCTCTCATACTGTGCGCGTTTAATGTTGGAATCCATCGGCTTTCTGGTGTGTATCTTCTCCAGATAACCGATCGCCTGGTACACTGCATCGTAGATGCGTTTCCGTTCAAGAAAAACAGAGTCGATCAGTGTATCAGCCGTAAATTTTTCTTCTTGAACCGTTACGTCCGTGCCTGAAACAACGACACTGTATAAAATGGTTTCAAATTTATTGGATAACGGCGCTTTTATACTAACGCCCGAATCCGGCCTGAAAAGAAAAGGAACCCTGTCCTCATCCGCCCCCTCGTCCGGCTTAATATCGCCCCACACCTGATCGAGTTTTACATTGTTCAGCCGGAGGACGCATTTGCCAAGGTAGAAGTAGCCTTCGGACAGTGAGCTGTCAAGGTCAAGCGCCCGCCCGAAGTCCTTTGCCGCGCCCTTCCAGTCCTTATCCCACATTTTCTTTTTTCCTTCGATAATCCAGGCTTCTCCCGTCATGTACCACTTATCGGCGTCTACTTCCCTGGGTTCAAAAAGATTACAGGAAAGAATAACCAGAAACAACAGCACCGGAATCGCAGTCAGAAGTCTTTTGATACTCATTCTCTATCCTCTCTTTAATAAAGCCAATTTATCCGATTAATTAAAATTATAAATTCATAGTTATTTATAGTTTATACAGGCTCGCATTCCTTCAGGATAATATAATTTTTTGCATTACCATATATGATAAAATAATAATTTTCCATTTTTTTATTCATCAGGCTATGTTAAAAATATATTGTACTTTGAAGTATTATTATTATGTAGTTTTAGACAGGGATATATATTTCTCTTAAGACCTTGTTTAAACAAGAATAAGCGATTATGATATATTACTGTATTTTTGGAATTTGTGCGATATTTGCACTTTTTGTGGTATATTTAATCCTGTTGCTGTCATGCAAGCCCGCCCCAATCCCTGTTAAAGCGAACTATTATCCAGTATCGGTTATTATTCCATTTTGCAACGAGGCGCCCAACCTGCCCGGTTTACTGCAGTCGTTATCCCTTCAGGTGTACGAGGCTCCATTTGAAATAATTCTGGTCAATGACCGGTCTGAAGATGATTTTCTCCCCTTGGTAGAACATTTTAGAAACAGGCAGCCGTCCATCCCTGTCCGTGTAATCAATTCACATTTCGACGAATCGTTTGCCCTGACAAGCAAACAGCAGGCTCTGGATCTGGGGATATTCCATGCGTCGTACGACTGGATAGCCTTTACCGATGCGGATATGCACCTCGAAACGGACTGGCTCTCCTCTCTGGTGAGGCCGGCTGCAGAATCCGTCTCCCTTACCTACGGGCATACCATCATTAAAAAGGAGCGCCGGTCGCTGTTCGAGCACATACAGGCTTTTCAGCTCGATTTTCTGTTCCTGACCGCCTATGCGTTTCACCTCGCAAAACTGCGAGGGTCATGCATGGGAAACAACATGCTTATCTCAAAAAAGGCTTACCGGGAAATCGGCGGCCAGCGCGGTATCGGATATAGTATCGTTGAGGATCGCGATCTGTTGAACGCAGCTTTGAGCAAAGGATTTATCGCTGCTCCCGCGATTCCGTTTACACCGACAGCACAGACAAAACCATGCAAAACCGTACGGCATTTTTTTCATCAGACGCTGCGCTGGCTAAAAGGCGGGCTCTCAAAATCAGGCAGCCTGATTCCCGCGATGCTGCTCATTGGCCTTCAGAACACGGTATGCATTCTGGCGGTTTTACGGCTGCTCCCACTTTATCTCGTATGGATAACCCTTGCGAATATTGTGCTGTTGTTTTTATTTGTCGCTGTCGGATTCAAAAAAACAGGTTCCCGGGAAAATATCCTCCTGTTCCCTTTCTATTATATCTTTATGCTCGTCGAAACTATTTTAATGATCATACCGGTCGCCGTAATGTCGCCCGTATGGAAAAAAAGAAGGATATAAACCGTTATCCGCCAAAAAACAATGAAACCGATCCTGTTACACTATTATATTACCAACCGCTGCAACGCAAGATGCCAGTTCTGTAAGATATGGAACCAGCAGCCGAAACAGGACGCGAATCCGGAGCATGTCATCTCGAACCTGTACCATGCCAGAAAAGCCGGATGCCGGTTTGTTGATTTTACAGGGGGGGAACCGCTCCTGCATCCGGACCTGCCGCTGTTCCTGAAAAAAGCGCGGGAATCCGGGTACATTACCTCGGTAACGACAAACACCCTGCTCTTTCCCCTGCGGGCGCACGAGCTTGCGGGACTGATCGACCTGCTGCACTTCAGCATTGATGGCGATACACAACAGCTCAACGATGAGCTGCACGGATGTAAAACCTACCAAAGCGTCATGGAGAGCGTTCCTGCGGCTCTCTCCCGAAATATGGCGCCTGACCTGCTTTTCACCTATTCAGACCGCAACATCAACTCCTTTATGGGGCTTTACGAATACAGCAAAAAAAACAGGCTGATGATCATTCTGGACCCGGAGTTCAACACCGAAGGGAACGATGCGGTATCGGCGGCCGCGCACCGCAAGGCGTTGCGGTTCAGCAGGCTGCCGGGGGTCTATCTGAACAGGGCGCACCTGCAACTGCGCCGTTTGGGGGGCAACAACCCGGAAAAACCATTGTGTAAAGCGGTTCGCTCCACTATCGTGATTCAGCCCGACAACACCGTGGCGCTTCCCTGCTATCACCATAAAAGGCACACGGTTGCCATTACGCCGTCCCTCGATTTCGCTCTGACGAACCCGATCAGAATACGGGCACTTGAAGAAGAAGGACGCCATGCATTCTGCCGCGGCTGCCATATCAACTGCTATTTTGACCCGTCATATTCCTATATGCGCAATACACTGTTTCTTAAGAGCCTTAGCGCCAAACTACGCTATGCTATTCGCAAGTATCTGATTTATATGCATCCTGCGCCATTCAGATTTCGATAGAATGGTACCGCGGTAAAAAAAAACGGGGTTTGGATCGAACAGCAGTCGCTCCGCTATTTCACCGGAAAGACGCCATGCCCCCCGCCATATAAAATATTATTTATTATAATTCCTTTTTATATTGTATTCCCGCTGGAAAAAATATTAGTTTATATATATATAATTCATTTAATTAGGTACATTATCCCGGAATTGATAGATGCAAATCACCTATATTAAAACAGTGTTGGCCGTTGTCATGATTTTTTCTCCGCTCTTTTCCGGGGCATCATTGACCGTTCCCTCGCCCGCCCACAAAACCATTACCGAGGCGATCGCCAGCGTAAAAAGCGGCGATACGATATGGGTTCTGGAGGGTGTTTATAAAGGATCAATAAAACTTTCGTCCGGTGTCGTGCTCATATCGAAGCTTCTATTAAAAGCGGTCATTGACGGTGAAGGATCGGAAAACGCCGTCATCATGGGCAACCGGAGTACGCTGACAGGGTTTGAAATAAAAAACAGCCGCATCGGCGTCTATTCCGAGGGGATCGACAACAGTATCACCAGATGTTTCATTCATGACAACCAGCAGAGCGGTATCATTTGTGTCGGCCATCTTCCGCTCATCGTCGATAACATCATCGTTGAAAACGGCGGATCGGGCATTCAGGGGTGGGATGTACGTTCAACCATTGCAACCGTTAATCATAATACCATTGCCTACAACGGAAACCACGGCCTTGCCATCGGCGGTAATTCAGATATTGTTGTCGAAAACAACATACTGGCCTTCAACGAAAAACTGGGCTACAAGGTCGACGCCATTGTCAAACTGAAACTGATTAGAAATAATTTCTATCTGAACTCCGAGATCATTCCCTCGCTGCCATCAGACAATTTTTCATTTGATCCGATGTTTGTCGCCTCATCATCAAAGAATTACATGCTTTTAAAAGACTCGAAATGCAGAAATATGGCTTCTGATAATGAAAATATAGGTGCCCGTATTATATATTAAATCTTAACTACATTATGAGGGGACGACAGTATGCAAAACAAACGTTCTATCTTTCTCTTTCCTGTTATTTTATCCCTTTTGTTGCCATGCCTGCTATCTGCGGGTGTAACTATTGAAGTACCTTCTTCCGGCATTCCGACCATCACCGCCGCGATGGTCAAGGCAAAGGCAGGAGACACCGTCATCGTGGAGAACGGCACGTATAAAGAGCATGTGTTCATCAAGGCCGGCGTTTCTTTAAAAGCGCGCAATCTTCACCGTGCTACACTCGACGGTAAAGGGCGCGGCACCGTTGTCTCGATGGGTTCAAGCAGCGCCATTATAGGCTTCGTCGTGGAAAACGGCACCATCGGTATTTTTACTAAAAATGCCGGTATTGCGATCGTGCAATGTCTGATCAGGAAAAACTGGCAGACCGGCATCATAACCGTCCGCCATCTCCCGAGGATCGAAGATAACATCATCGCCTTTAACCGCGCCTCCGGCATTCAGGGCTGGGACGTGCGGTCAACGGTTTCCTCGATAAACCATAACACCATCGCCTATAATGCCAATCACGGCATCGCTGTCGGCGGATCGTCCAATATCGTGGTCGAAAACAACGTTATCGCCTTCAACGAACGCTTCGCCCTCAAACTGTCTGACGAATCAGAACGATCCAAAATCGTAAAGAATAATTTTTACAAAAATCTTAAGCAGGTTCAGAAAATTCCTTCGGGAAATTATAATTTTGATCCGGCGTTTGTTTCTCCAAGAGCTGCGTCAAACTTCAGATCCGACCCGAAGCTCTGTTGTCAGATCAAGGCTTCGGATAATGAGAACCTTGGCGCCCGGCTGAATTATTAGTATACAAACCATTAAATAAAGGATAAAAAGTCATGCGGAAATATTATGTCGGTCTGTCAAAAATTAAAAGAATCCTTTTATCACTGGTTGTTTTTTGCTGTATAAGCAATCTCTTTGCTGACGGATTGCCGAGTGAATTTTATGTGACGCAGCGCTGGCGTGATTTCCTGGCAGGTCACTCCCCCGCCACCAATCCTGCCTTCATGACGGAAGAAAACTATTTTGCGGGACGCTTTGCTCTGTGTCCGACCCTGCAGGGGTCCTTCCTTGTTTCGGAATTCGGCGTTATTGTTCCTATCGGGCTCTATCAATCTGTCGGAGCTACCTATCTCGGCCAGGGCGCAACCTCCGAATTACAGCAAACCCATCTGGTGAATGGAATTCCCGTTAATGATTCCATCTATCATAACGACATTCACAGCCTCTATATTCTCTCGTATGCGATCAACCCGTGGAACAGATTCAGCGTCGGCGCCAACCTGAATTTATACCACAAGACCAATTTCGGCGAGGCGATCACCGGTCTGGGCTTCGATCTTGCATTCAGCTACCGGTTAGCGAACCATTCGATTCTCGGCGACCATATCCTTGGATTGAATTTTCAGAATTTAGTCTCCCCCTCTTTCAGTTCTGGCAATTTTTTTAGTGAAGCTGCAAATTTAAAAATATCGTGGCTGGCAAAATTCTGGGAGAAGCGGATTGACGCAGGTATAGATCTGGATATAAAAGATTTTGCCGCCCAGGGCGAAGATTTTGTTAATAAAACCGCCACCGGCGACCAAACCGCCGCCAAACAGATAGAGTTCGACTTTAATGCACGGCTTGGCTTCTGGGTTCTGCGGATGATTAACATCTATTTTCAGGCAGGCTCCAGCTACTGGGGTATCACCCCGGGCCTGAACGTCCCGACCATAAACAACGGCCGTGATTTTCAGATTGCATACCAATACATGTCTATCGTCGACAAGGAAGCTTTGACCAACAGCCATACCGTCTATTTCCGCGGCGACTTCGGAAAACACCGCGAAGAGATATATGCCCGCAGAATGGCGCGGCTTGCGAGCATCGGGCCAACCGACCTGTATAACAGAGCCCGCAACCTCTATGCGCAGGGCAAATACTGGGAATCGTTTTTCATCTTCGGCAAAATACTTGTCGAATACCCGGATTTCTTTAAAAACGACTGGGTGCAGCTCCACATGGGCCTGTGCCAGGAAAACCTTGATATGAAGGAATTTTCGGCGGAAAATTTCAATATAACCAAGAAGTCTTTTCCGCGCAGCGTCGTTGTTCCCTACGCCGACCTCGGGCTGATGCGCCTGCATTATCGCGAAGGCAACAGCGGCGGCGTTGCCAACCAATTCTCGAAACTGAATGACCCCTCGGTTCCGGATACGCTGAGATTTCATGCCTACTATTACATGGGCCTGCAGCATATCAAAGACAAGGAAGTTCAAAAGGCGATCCAGATTTTAAGCCTTGTTCCGGAAAATCATCCGGAATACGCGTTCGCCCAGCACTCGCTGGCGGTCGCCTATGCTCTTACCAACAATATGAGCATGTCGATCGAAGCGCTCGATAACGTCATTCAGGTGACCCCGAAAACGAAAGAACAGACTGAAGTTATCAACCGGTCGTTCATTTTCCTCGGCTATATCTTCTATGAAGGCCTGGGAGGCCAGGAACGCTCTCTGTCACGCTCAATATCCGCGCTCCGCAAAATACCGGCCACCAGCTATTATTACGAAGACGCGCTGATCGGCATAGCCTGGACGGCATTACGGGCAAGCCAGTGGGTTGACTGTGTCGCATCCTGCGATCAGATCATCGCCACGACAAAAAAACCGGCGCTTGAGTGTGAAGCCCTGCTGCTGAAGGGATACTGCGCAATGATTGACAAAAAATACAAGGAAGCGGTTGCGATACTGACTCCTGCGGCAGAAAAACTGACCAAGGAGATGGGACCGTCTGAAAACGATAAAAACGCAAAGACGCTGGAGTTCGACAATAACCGCGGAGTCTATTACGAAGTCGCCGCCAAAATGAACAATCTCGCGCTGACCAGCCAGTCCTCATTCACCCTTGCCCAGATCGACAGTCTCCACACGCCGCAGATGGCGTACGAAAAGAAGCTGCGTGAATACTACAATTACAGCGATGAATTCATACGCGGCTCCTTCTTCGCGCGGAATGCGGATAACGTCCGCAACGACGTGGAGTATGCGCTTGCCAAGGCAGAAAAGATGGCCGGCATGACGGGTGCAATAAAAGCGGTCGACCAGGCAAAAGAAAAAGTAGAAAAAATCGACGAAGAGATGGAGAAACTCCAGGATGAGCTGAAAAAGCTCGAACAGGATGAACAGAAATAATAAGCCGTAACCGGCATACAGTCCGATAAAAAGCCTTGTTCAAACAAGGCTTTTTTATTTGAAGACCGCATTATCTCTGTTGCAGGTACAGTATTTATACTATTTTAATACTGTTCGGTCATTGGGAAAAGTAACCATCTTTCTGGACGGAGATTCGACACATGAAGCACAACCTTTTCAGTCTAAGCATCCTGTTTTTTATCGTCACGGTAATCACTTTTGACAGCTTTGCCGGTATATCGATCACCGTACCGTCCGAGGGGATAAAAACAATCACCCAGGCTCTCGCCAAAGCTAAACCGGGAGACACGGTGCGGGTCACACCCGGCGTATACCGGGAGCATCTGGAACTGATGTCCGGCGTCACTCTTATTTCAACTGAGTTGTTTAAGGCAGTCATTGACGGCGCCGGCAGGAAAGACGTTGTCACCATCTCGTATAATTGCACGATCATCGGTTTCGAAATAGCGAACGGCAATGTCGGCGTGGTCTCACGGGGTCCGGGAAACAGCATACAAAAATGCAGAATCTGCAAGAATAAAAGTTCGGGAATACTCTGCACCGGCAACCTGCCGGAAATTGTAAACAATGTTGTTGTATTCAATCAGGGATCGGGTATTCAGGTTATCGACGTTGCATCCGCGGTCAGCTCGATTAACCACAACACCATTGCCTATAACGGAAATAACGGCATTATCTACAGCGGCACGGGGGGCATAACCGTCGAGAACAACATCATCGTATCAAACGCGGGACAATCGATTAAAACACAGGATACGGACAAGGTGAAAATAACGCATAACATACTTTTCGGAAACCGCGATTTCAAGCTCGTCATTCCCGAGAACAACTTCGCATTCGATCCGCTCTTTACAGCGCCAAAAAGAAAAGCCATGGATTTTTCCCTGCAAAAGGATTCGCAGGCGATCAATAAAGGAAACGACACCCGGAATCTTGGCGCACTGCTTAATTATTGAACCCCGGCTACTTCTGCGCCTTTGCAGCCTCAGCTTCTTCGGAGTTGGGACATTGATTGACTAGCTTTGCCCAGACCATATCACGGGCTTTCTTCTGGTTCAGCTTTTCATACACCAGTCCCAGCTTAAACAGCGCTGCGCATATTTTCGAGCCGGAGCTGTATTTCTTGATATAGTCCTTGTACCCAGCTGCAGCGTCTTCGTATTTATCCCGGACGTATGAACATTCGGCAAGCCAGTACACCGACTCTTCCGCCTGCGAAGAGCCGGGAAATTTGTCGATCATATCCCTGAACCCGCCAACCGAGATATCATACCTGCCGGCGTTAAAGTCCGAAAGCGCGATCGAAAAAAGATTCTCCAGTTCAGACGTCCTGTTCGCCGTGGACAGGGAATCCTCCCGCGCCTTTTCCTCCCAGCGTTTTTTGATTTCCAGCGTCTTCTGGTCGATCTGCGAAAGGCGCGCCTGGCTTTCCGAAACATCGCCGGCAAGGGCGGTCAGTTTCCGGTCAAATTCCGCAAAACGAAGCTGCTGATCCGCCCGTATCAAACGAAGCATTTCAGTCTGGCCCTTCTGTTCCAGAAGCATCTTCTCCTGTAAAGCGGTCAGCTCGGCTTTCAACGTGTCGACATGCGCCTCGACCTGCTTCAATTCTTCTATGCGCAGCACCGTGAGATTGGTGCACCCGCTGCCCAGCAGCAGGATAGCGCCGGTTCCGGCGCACACTATCCATCGTTTCATCGGTATGTTCCTTTTCCGTTTTGAATGTGCGGTTCTGCTTCGCATCAGCGGTTCAACACCTTGTATTCCGCCCGCCGGTTCTGCGAATGACACGCTTCGTCCGCGCAACCATAACTGACCGGCCGTTCTTTGCCCCATGACGTCGTCTCAATCCGGATGGACGATATACCGTAATTCGTCAGGTAATCCTTTATCGCTCGTGCACGATTCTCGCCAAGGCCCATATTGTATTCCGACGAGCCGCGTTCATCGCAATGTCCTTCGATAAGAACTCTCAGATCCGGATACTCATTGAGAAACGATGCGGCGATGCCCAGTTTGTCGACCGACTCCTGCTTCAGCACATAGCTGTTGTAATCAAAATAGAGGGTTCTGAGGTTCTCCTGCACCTTCTTCTTGAATTCAGCATCCAGGTCCGCCTCGTTAAACGACGTATTATCCGAAGTATCAATCGGGCGCACCTGTTCCTCTACCACCTGCTTCTCTTCAACTTTTTCCGGCTCCTGAAGAGTGGTTACTTTCTTCTTTGCACAGCCGTTAAATGCAAAAAGTGCGGCAATACATGCAACACTGCAAACAAGCATCAGTTTTTTTGACATAAAATCCCTCCGTTAAAATTTTGACCAATCCGGCATTTTTGCATTTCCAGATTTAGTAATTTGTTTAAGGCCTGTCCCGTCAGGACGAATGCAATATATGTCGCTCTTGCCTCCCCGCGTCGACACAAAAGCAATATGCGACCCGTCGGGCGACCAGGTTGGATATTCGTTATTTCCCGGCATCGACGTTATCCGGGTCAGACTGGAACCGTCAGGGTTTACTGCCCAGACGTCGAATTTATACTCCCGCAGGGAGCTGAAAGCGATTTTATCCCCCTTGGGCGACCATGCGGGCGAATCATAATACGACCCTTCATAGGTGAGCCTGCGCGTATTCGCGCCGTCGCCGTCCATGATATACACCTGGGGCGTTCCGGTGCGGTCCGACGTAAACGCTATCTGGTATCCGTTTGGCGACCAGCACGGGGAGGTGTCGATACTGCGGTTGAAGGTAAGCTGTTTATGATTTTTACCGCCCCGGTCACAGGTGTAAATGTCAAGGTTCCCGTTTTTCGAGGATGCATAGGCGATTTTATCCAATACCATCGTTGCCGCAGGAGAGGTCTGTACATACCTGCTGAATATTAAAATAGACGAAGCTCCTGTTGAAATGGAACCGGTATAAATATCGGGTTTTCCCCGTAAAAAGGAGGTCCATATAATAGTGCTCGAGTCCAGAAAAGCGGGAAAAATGTTCACCTCGCCCTGTGACGTAATTTTTTTGGGAAAATAGCCGTCGTAATCCATTATATACAGATGTTTTGAACTCCCTTTGTCGGTTACATACACAATTTTACTCTCAAAAAAACCCTGCTCGCCCAGAAGCATGTCAAAGACCTGATTCGCATACCGGTGCGCCATGCTTCTTACCTGCCTGACATCTCCTGAAAAGTTTTTTCCCGCCAGGAGCTTCAGCGTCGTCGCCTCGCGGATATAACACTCCAAAGAAACATTGTCGCCGTTTACCGTGTATTCGCCGTCGATAAACAGGCCGATGTTATTTGTACGGAACAGGGAACTGTCAATTTTCGTACTCCGGGTGACGCAGAATCTTCCGCTGAAATCAAGATCGTCCGCGATTATTTCCCAGGGAAGGTTCTCTTTGAGCGCCGGGCCGCCGGTTGGGCGAAAAGCGACCATACCGAGCGGAATACTGTCGAAGCTGCCTGCGTATGCTTCGAGATTAATCCGGTCCGCATGAACAGTGCAGAACCATACGGTAACATGCAATAAAGCGAAAAATACTTTTTTCATACATTCTCATCTGGTTGTCGGACGTAATAAAAAATCAATTTCCAGGACATCCTCGCCGGGAGGCAGTTTCGGAAAGGGCGCCGCGGTTTTAATTGCTCGTATGGCGATTTTGTCGAGCATGTCATTTCCGCTGCTCTGCTTTAATACCACTTCCGAAATATCCCCGTTCCGATAAATGGTAAATCCCACAACGACCGAGATATTCTCATCTTTTATCGGCGGTTTCCAGTTATTTTCAACCTTCGCACAGAGCGTATTAAGATACCATGGATACTTAAATGGCTTTCCAATAGAAATATTCGAAATCGGCTGGGGCAGACTGCCAAGCAAATCCTCCAGCTCGCTTAAATCCTCCTTTTTCCGGGCCGCTTCCGCCGGCTTTTTAGTCGCAGGAACCGGATTCTTCGGCAAGGCTCTTTTTTTTTCAGTCACCTGCGCCGGCTTTTTTGAAATCTCCTGCGCAATCCTCTGCTGCGGCATCTGGGGCAGGCTTACCAGTTGAAACGTCATTGGCCGCTCGAACGTTCTTTTCACCGACAGAGCCTGCATCGCCAGCGGAATTACGACAAAAATAACCACATGAAGAACAATCGAAACGATAAACAACGGCGTCAGATTCGGGTCTTTTGAGTCAACCCTGATCGACGATGCTGCCGATGCGCTCATTTTTTTGTCCTTCTTTCGGTCAGCGGTTGTGTTAAGAACCCCAACTTTACTACTCCGACGTTCTGTACATCGGAAATAACGCGTATAACAAGGCCGTAGGGCACTTTTTTATCGGCGTTTATAAAAACCGGGACATCAACCCTGCCGGCAAAGACCTCCCTGAATTTCCGCCTGAAATCCAGTAAAGAGATACGTTCCTGATTAACAAATATTTCGTTACGGTCGTTAATCGAGACCTGAATCGACTGAACAACCTCGACGTTCTCCGATTCGGTTCTCGGCAAATCGACCTGCACACCCTGCGTCATCATCGGGGCGGTAATCATGAAAATAATCAGCAGCGTGAAAACGACATCGATCATGTTCGTCAGATTCAAATCGCTCTGAATTTTCCGCCGTTCCTTAAACCTTTTTTTCATTGCGCATACTGCTTTGGTTTTGCTGTTTTTTCGCCATACAACAAATCAAACAGCTCCTGCTTGAGTTTGAAAAGAAGCTGATCGCCGAATTCGTCCATTTCATCTTCGATGCGCTGCGCGCGATGCATGAATATATTATAAAAAAACGACGCCGGTATCGCCACCGCAAGGCCCACAATGGTCGTGACCAGCGCTTCAGCAATACCGGGTGCAACAACCGGCAGGCTCGCGGAGCCCTGATTGCCGATTTCATAAAATGATCCCATAATGCCCCATACAGTGCCGAACAGTCCCAGAAAGGGGGCAACACTGCTGGCGATAGCGAGAAGAAATACCCCATAATCAAGTTTTGCCGACAACCCGGCTGCAAGCGCATTGAGGTTATCCGACGCCATAGTAAACTGGTTCTGCAGATAAAAGGACCAATCTTTTACGCCGCTGTGCATTTGCGCTTCCGCGACGATTCGTTTATATTCGGCAATGCTCGACCTGCTCAATATACCGAGAGGGCAGGTGGTGTATGTATCGTCGATTGTATCCAGTTCACGCAGGTTTTTTGAGCCTTCAACGATTGCGCGCAGGCGTTTATTCAGCGATACGACACGTTTCAGGTAGAGCCATCGGTTGATAATAATCGCCCACGTGAGAAAAGAGAGGATTGCGAGCAACAGTAATACCAGTCTGGTTACCCAGTCGGAACGGACAATCATATTGATTATAGGAGCGTTCAAAAAAGATTCCATGAAAATACCTCGGTTTTATCGAAATACAATAGTGTTCACCTAAAGAACTGTTTACCTAACCCGGCAAAGCTGCAACATCCCCTTTATGAGGGGAAACGAACGAAGTGGTTTTGTATGCTTTGCGGCGCTTTAGTCGTACTTTTTTATGAATAAATTTTACCGCGTATATAATCTTCCAACAGTATCTAAGCCGGCAAAGCCGGAAACTTTTGAATAAGTGATTATAGGCTTTCCGGCATAAGTGTCTATACGCTGACTTATCTACGCTTTGAATTTATCTATTATTGTTGCGTAGACAATTCAGCTACAGACACTAAAATACTATAATGAACCATTTTGTATAAAGCCATTAATTACAATTTTTTGCAATCCATGACTCCATATCGTGCAGCGCCCGCTCGCAAACAAGCCGGTTTTTATGTTCTTTGCCGATCTTACCTTTTTCCGGCGCAGGGAGCGGTTCGATAAGGCCGAAATTGATATTGCTGGGGGTAAAACCCCTGTCACATGGCCGTGTAACATGCCGCAGCAGCCCTCCGCATGCGGTTGTCGCAGGCGGCAGCACCGCTTCCCTGCCCAGCATCCTGCACCACGCGAATAGCGCCGCCCAATGACCGGTGGCGATACTCTCGGTGGACGCCGCGCCACCGCAAAGCAGGCCTGCACAAAAAACCGATCCGTTGTTTTTAAACGAAAGGTCTTTTTCAAGCACCGACGGCGAGTTGACATACGTGTTGCGGTGCACGCTTCCATAGCGCATGAATTCAGCCAGTTCCAATCCGGGGATACGCCTGAACACGCGCTTCTGCGCGCCGATTGTCATCCGGGTCTGGAAACCGACCATGTTCAGGCTGAGGCCCGCCCTGTTTTCCTTCCGCAGCTGACAGACTGCATAGGGCCGTTTTCCCGTGCGCGGATCGGTTAATCCAACGGGGCGCAGAGGACCGAACAGCAGTGCGTCATGCGACCGGCGTGCGATCTCCTCGACCGGAAGACACGCCTCGAAATACTTTTCGTCTTCGAAATGACGTTTTTCGACCTTATCCGCTTCGGTCAGCGCGTCATAAAAGACCCGGTACTGCTCTTCGGTAAACGGACAGTTGCAGTAGTCGTCGCCTCCCCTGCCCCACCGCGCTGCATAAAAGGCCGTGTGCATGTCGATTGAATCGGCGGAGACAATCGGGGCTATTGCATCGTAGAAATAAAGCCCTCCTGCTGAACAGGTCTGCGCAAGCCACGATGCCAGAGCCTCGGAAACCAGGGGTCCTGCGGTAATGATACAGAGACCGGGTCCTGCCGGCGGAGCCGGCAGTTCCTGCCTGGTGATCGTTATACGGGGATTTTCCGACAATTGTTTATCAATAAGGAGGGAAAATTGTTCCCGGTCAACGGCAAGCGCGGATCCGGCGGGAACCCTTGTCTGCTGCGCCGCCGCAAGCAGGGGGCTTTTCAGCAGTGCCAGTTCGGCTTTTAATAGCCCGTGCGCGCCGGGCAGCAGGTCGGATTTGAACGAATTCGAGCATACCAGTTCCGCGGGCAGGCCTGTCGTATGCGCCGGTGTCGTCCGCAAGGGGCGCATCTCGAAGAGTTCAACCTCTATTCCTTTTTGTGCAAGCACCAGCGCCGCTTCGCTGCCGGCAAGCCCCGCGCCTATAATGGCAACGGCAGAAGATTTCCGGCTCATACGGTTTTCGGTTCGGCGTTTTCTCCTGTTTCGACCGGGAATTCGGCCCGGCATTTGATGCACCGCTTGAAATTACCCTTGCGTTTTGTCTCCTTATACACGACGACCGGAAAACCGCAGGACGAGCATTTCTCGTTCAACGGCCGGTCCCAGGTCGCGAAGTTGCATTTCGGGTAGGCGCTGCAGCCGTAAAACACTTTGCCCCGCTTGGTATTGCGCTCGATCAGGCTGCCCGTGCAGCCTTCGTTGGGGCAGGGTACGCCGATCGTAAGCGACTTGGTATTCCGGCACTGCGGATATTTCGAGCAGCCGAGGAAACGGTTGTTTTTGATGTTCAACACGACCATGGGCGCCCCGCATTTATCGCATATTTCATCGGTGGCGACGGTTTCCGCCTTTTTAAGAGGTTCGGTGTATTTACATGCTGGAAATCCCTGGCACGCCAGAAACCGGCCGTTTCTGCTCCACTTGATCACCAGCGGGAACTTCTTGCATTCGGGACACGTGCGATCGGTAATCTCCTGATTCTGCGCGCGAAGCCCCTTGATATCCTTTTCTACCGCCACCAGGCGGCTGCCGAAGGGGCCGTAAAATTCCTTCAGCACCTCTATCCAGTCAGCCTTTCCATCTTCTATCTTGTCAAGATTCAGTTCCATGTCCGCGGTAAATTTGATATCAAATATTTCCGGAAACTCTTTTACAAGAATATTCCGTACCATAAATCCCACTTCGGTGGGAATGAAACGCTTCGCATCCACCTGGACATATTTCCGGCGCTTGAGCGTATCGATAATCTGTGCATAGGTGCTGGGACGGCCGATCCCTTTATCCTCCAGCTCGCGCACGAGGCTTGCCTCGGAATAGCGCGGCGGCGGCTGGGTAAAATGCTGCTTTCCATTGAGACCCGTGCACGGTATGATATCGTTGAGCGTCACATTCGGAAGCCGGTCGTTGGAGTCCTCCGCGTCGGAGTTCTTATCCTCTTTCGACTCCTCGTACATTGCAAGGAAACCGTCAAATTTCAGAATCAAACCGGTTGCTCTGAATATGCAATTTTCAACACCGATATCCAGGCGTGTTGCGTCATACACGGCATTATTCATCTGAGAGGCGATAAAGCGTTTCCAGATAAGGTCGTATAACCGGTGTTGATCTTTTGACAGATATTTAACAACATTCTTCGGGCTGAAATCAAGGGTAACCTGCGAGGGGCGGATCGCCTCGTGCGCATCCTGGGCGTTCTTGCTCTTGCCATATAAGCGGGGCGAGGGAGGAATATATGCGTCGGAAAACTGTTTAATTATTACATCCCTGGCGCCGTTGAGCGCCTCATCAGCCACGCGGGTCGAATCGGTACGCATATAGGTTATCAATCCGAGGGTTCCGAGCTCTCCCAGTTCAAGACCTTCATAAAGCTGCTGCGCTATCAGCATCGTTTTTGCCGCGGAAAATCCCAGCTTCCTGGCAGCATCCTGCTGCAGGGTGCTTGTGATAAAAGGCGCATAGGGTTTTTTCACCCTTTCCGTCACCAGATTCTCAACAACGGTAAAAACCTTCTCCCGTACCCGGTCGATTATGGCCTGTGCTTCGGCCCCATTTTTTATCTCTGCTTTTTCGTTGTTTATCGAGTGGAGCTTTGCCCCGAACGGTATCCCCTCATGTTCGAACTGCGCTAAAATCGACCAGTATTCGTCCTGTTTAAAATTCTTTATCTCGTCTTCCCGCTCGCACAAAATCCTGAGCGCGACCGACTGTACCCTGCCCGCGCTCAAACCGCGGAAAACCGTACGCCAGAGTATCGGTGATATCTGATAGCCGACGATTCTATCAAGAATTCTCCGTGCCTGCTGCGCATTTACCTTATTCATGTCTATCTCGCCGGGATTATCAAAAGCTGCCAAAACAGCCTTTTTGGTAATCTCATTAAAAATGACCCTCTTTACATTCGTGTTGTTTTTTTTGATAACCTGCGCAACGTGCCACGCAATTGCCTCACCTTCGCGATCAGGATCGGGCGCCAGAAATATATTCTCCGCGTTTTTGGCGTCATCTTTCAGAGCTTTTACTATCCTCCGTTTTCCCCTCGTCGTGACATATTTAGGTTTGAAATCATGACTGATATCAACACCGAGCTCTTTTTCAGGCAGGTCGATAATATGACCCATGGTTGCTTTTACACTGTAGTCTTTACCCAGATACCGCGATATTGTCTTGCATTTTGCCGGTGATTCAACAACAACCAGATTTTTTACCATAGACCCTCTTTATCCCTGTTTTTCGTTAATTGTTTTCGAACGGGTGTTTAAAAAAAAGAATATATACACTCCCGCAACGCCTGTAAAAACGTTGCAGCATCTAACTATTATAATCTATATATTATATATTGAATATTTTAGCCATACAAAATGATTATTTGCGCAATAAAAATGCAAAAATTTTATTACTTTTATTTTCCGGCCAGAATCGCCTCTGAATAAAAATAGAGGAATAATCTGGTGTATCGCTTTGAAACCATGTATTTTTACATGTTCTTTTAGCAACCATTCAACATCTTCAGCGGGAGTTTGTATGATAGGATGTCATTTCGGCAGATTCTTTCAGGTTACAGTATCCGGCGGATCATACCAGGAGGGACTTGCGGCAACAATTCAAGGCGTTCCTTCCGGCCTTTTCATTACCGAGCAGGAGATATACGGCGATCTGCTCCTGAGGAAACCCGGCGCCGACGAACTCTCCTCTCCGAGAAAAGAACCCGATCTTCCCATTATATTTACCGGTGTCAATGCTGCGGACACGATTGAAAACGCCGCCAACTGCAATTGCACCAACGGCACGCCGCTGACCATCCTCATACCAAACCTCGACCGGCATTTTATTCATGTCAAGCAGTATCAGGACACCAACCGGACGCCGCGTCCCGGCCATGCCTCATACGCCTCGTTTATCAAATATGGACCCTGTGACGACGCAATCGGCGCCGGCATATTCAGCGGACGGTATACATCCACGATTGTGGCCGCAGGTTACATTGCCAAGAAGATTCTTGAACGATGCAACATCCACGTATGCGCTTACGTAAAAGAACTCGCATCGGTTTCATGCCCTCAAATCGAGGCGTCTTTGGCGCTCATCGCTTCGCGTTCCTATAAAAAAATGCGCATGGACTACGACCCGTTCTATCAGGAAATTTATGTGAAGAACCGCATAACTCCCGCGATGCGCTTTCTTGAAAAAACCGCGCTGTTTGCTCAGATTGAAAATGAAATAGACCAGATCCGGGATAAAACCCCGCCATGCAAACCGGAAGAAATCATTGAAAAGTATAACGTCCACCACATACTCAACTGCCCCGATATACACGCTGCACAGGAGATGGTCGCTGCGTGCAACAGAATTTCCGCAACGGGCGACTCTGCCGGAGGGATCGTCGAGGTTGTCGTAACCGGCGTTCCCGCAGGAGTAGGCGAGCCGGTGTTCGACAAGCTTGACGCTCAGCTCGGCCTGATGCTGGGTATCGGCGCAGTCAAAGGCGTGGAAATCGGCGCCGGATTCAACGTGAAAGACATGACCGGCATACAATCCAACGACCAGATGCACTCAAAAAAAGGCAGTGTCGTTTTTGACACCAACAATGCCGGTGGAATTACGGGCGGCCTGACAACAGGGCAGGACATCGTCATACGGCTTGCCGTTAAACCGACGCCTACAATCGATAAAGAGCAGCACACCATTGATAAATATACGCTTGAAAACAAAAAACTTGCGGCCATAACGCGTCGTGATCCTACTATTGTCGCCCGTATCTGGCCGGTCGCGGAAAACTTCACCGCACTCATTATTCTCGATAACCTGATCGCCCACTGGGGGTATCAGAAAATGAGGGAAATTCTCGAAAAATAATCGTACCCCCGCAGGTTGTTCGAGCGGCAGCACTATGAAGCCACGGGATATCGATTTTGGGGACAAATCGCTTGCTGCGGATTATGAAATAACCTGGTTTTGATACCCGGGGCAAAATCCTATACGTGTTTTATATCCGTATGCAACGATATCTCCGAATTAGTGGTGCACAGATCATCAATACTCATTTCGTGTATGGATGAGTTGCCGGTCAATCGTACAAAGTCCATTAGTTCCTCATTGGAAACACGTAAGAAATTGGCCAGTTGTGTGGAGGCCTTTTCTATATCAAACCTGGCGCGCAGCGCCGGATCCTGCGTGGCGATTCCAACAGGGCACTTTCCGGAGCTGCAGAGCCGGTATTGCCGGCATCCGCAGGCCATCAACCTTCAGCGCCTGCATCGAGGCGTCAGTCAACACATCGCTTTTTATACTCTTTCGGAGACATGTTCCGGTATTTCTTATAGATTCTTGAAAAATAGAGAGGATTATTATAGCCCAGTTTATAAGCAACCTCGGATATCGTAAGGTCCGGCATTATTCTGAAAAAGTCATCCGCTTTATTCAATTTCATCTCAATAAAAAGCTGGCTGAAACTTTTATCAAAATTCTTTTTAAACAGATGCGATATATACGAATTACTTTTATCAACCAACAGAGCGACGTCGGACAGGGATATCTGCCTGTTGATATTTTCTTCGATGTAATGAATTATGGTATTCAGAATCATGTTGCCTTTTCGCGCTATCATCTGCTGTGACACAATAAATTTGACCAGTATTTTGAACAGATTCAGGATATTTTCCGCCTGTTTTTCAGTATACAGGGGGACTTTCACAAACGCTTTTGTCAGCTTATTGAGGTTGCCGTTTTTTTTGGAACAGGCGGTGATTATATGAGGAGGAATCATGTCGCTGTTTCTGAACTGCCCGATGACGACAAACCCCAGAAGAGCGCCCTCGAAAAAAACCGGATGAATCGCTTCGTGCAACCCGGCATGGCAGGTATATGACACCAGCTCCTTTTTTTCGGACGCCTCCTTGCAGTGTATCTTGTCGGATTGAACGCAGGAATCCTTCATATCGAGATTGTTTTGAACTATCGCACAATACGAGCAGACGGGTTTATGCAATCCCACCTTCAACTCCCGGATATCGGGCGAAAAGTAATTGATACGGATAGTAAAGCACGAAGTAAAGCTGTCGAATATCTCCTGTATCTCTTTCTTGAATAAAAAGACTATTCCTTTGGATTTAAGCATAATAGTCCATATTTTGGGAAGAAACGTGTATTTTTTTTTGCATATTTTATGGTTATATTAATTAACAGGGACGAACAGCACTTGATTACTTCCAGCAAACCATGTTACAATAAACGTTTTAGAAGGCAGGAAAACGGTATAGTCCCGATACGCTCACCGGGACCATGATTTTCAAGTTTAAAATAATTAACTCTTGTCCGGAATGCAAAAGAAATGTTTCAGAATTCTGATACTATACAACAGTACCCTGATCGTGAAAGCTGTCACCTGCTGTTTCACGGTAAAAAGGGTCTTTTTTTCACGGATGGTAACTGATGCGCAGCCTTAATTATACAGTACCTCCCGTAACCGAAACACTGCTTCGTTTCGTCTCTGCATATATTTCCACCGCTACACACGCTTTAGCACGCGGCAGCGCTTCTGAAGGCGAAGGTTGAACAAGTTGCCGACCTCCGGCTTTTGACCTGCCAAAACCCTGTATTCCCGCGGTTCAACGACATAGATAGTTTCTGCACGTTGCTTTCCCGGATAACATTTTTGCAGTTTTTCCCCCTTATCCGGCCATTAACTATGTATTTTATGTGACTCTTAAATACAAACATCCGGTTGAAAATACATATACTTTTACTAAAGGAGATACTCATGAAAAAAACTATTATCGCGATTACTCTGGCAGCGTTCACACTGGTTCACTATGGCTGCAACACCAAGCAGGGCGGATTGGTAAAACCGGATTTTAAGGAACCGGCACAAAAATACAGCTACATGATCGGTACCGATATCGGTAGTTCACTCAAGGGATTAGACACCGAGATCGATACCAACGCGCTCATCTGGGGCATTCTTGATATTTTAAATAGCCGTCCGCAACTGCTTACACAGGCAGAGCTGGACACGGTCAAGCAGGAGTTCTCCATGAAAATGCAGCAGGAGCAGATGACTAAAAGAATGGAAGCCGGCACGAAGAATCTGCAGGAGGGAGAAGCGTTTTTAGAGGAAAACAAGAAGAAACCAGGTGTCATTACCACAGAAAGCGGTCTTCAATATATTGTCATTAAAGAGGGTTCGGGACCCAAACCCACTATTAATGATAAGGTAAAAGTAAATTATAAAGGCACCCTTGTTGATGGCAAAGAATTTGATAATTCGTACAAACGGGGCCAGCCTGCAGAATTTCAGGTAAGCGCAGTTATTCCGGGCTGGACTGAAGGTTTGCAGCTTATGAATCCAGGGTCGCATTATCAGCTTTTTATACCTTCAAAGCTTGCATACGCAGACCGCGGTGCAGGACCTGATATCGGACCGAATGCAGTGATTATTTTTGACGTAGAGCTTATCTCTATCGAAAAATAGAATACCTTACCGGGTTATAATAATTAACCCGGCAAAGCCGCAACGTCCCCTTTATGGGGGGAAATTAAGGAATTGGATTTGTATGCTTTGCGGAGCTCTTTTTCATCGGAATCATCACGGTAACAAGGTTAGTATACTACAGCGGGATCATTTCAGCGAATGTCCCGCTTTTATTTTTACCGCCCATATCTCTTCCGGTACTGCTTGTAGTGAATTTGTCTAATTATCCCAAGATTATTGATATATTTTATATAGTATATTTCTACCTTTTTCGCTCTATTGATTCTCTGTAGGGGGTATTTTTTATGCGTCTTAGTAAAAGCCATTTATTTAGTATTGCTGCTATTTCGTTTGTGATAACCATACTCTCTTCTGTTATTTCTGTTGCGATTGAAACCGGGTCCGTACAGCAACCTCAAAATGAGTATTCATCTATTGGATTTATTCCTTCCAAAGCCGACAGCGTGGTTTTCGGCTCGAATAAGAGACGATTTCGTGATACCACAATAATTCATGACTCTCTGCCATCAACAAATACTCAAGCGCCATCCCGTGCATACCTTATAAAATCACGCTACCCGAATATCCGTGTAGATAATTCCTCCCAGAATTTTCAACCGCAGGAGATGTCCATAGCAATAAACCCGACAAACCCGAACAACCTGGTCGCCGGCTCGAACAAAAAATATTACTTTTATTCATTCGATAAGGGCGCGACCTGGACCGGAAAGACGCAAACCTCCCAGTATAACATGTGCGGCGACCCCTGCATTGTTTTTGACCTTGACGGGGTTGTCTATTATGGGCACATCTCCGAACCAGCGTCTTACTGGCCTGACCGCATTGTCGTCCATAAATCAACAGACAACGGAGCAACCTGGAGCCAGGAGTACGGCATCGGTTACGCAATGCTTAATGCCACCGAGGCTAAAAATCAGGACAAGGAGTGGCTGGCGGTCGACCTCTCCGGTTCTCCCTATAAAAACAGCGTGTATGTAAGCTGGACGGAGTTTGATAAATACGACAGCTCCAACCCGCAGCACAAAACAAAAATCCGTTTCTCATACACCAGAGACAAAGGCGCAAAATGGAGCGAGCCGATAGTTATCAGCGACACGATGGGCGGCTGCCTCGACGACGACAACGCGGTTGAAGGCGCTGTTCCTGCAGTAGGACCAAACGGCGAAGTGTATGACTGCTGGGCTGCGTACGAAAAAATCTACTTCGACAAGTCCCTTGATGGCGGCGTAACCTTCGGCAAGGATAAAGTCATCGCGCATCAACTCGGCGGCTGGACCTATGCTGTTTCAGGCGTGTATCGCTGCAACGGTATGCCGATCGTGTGTACGGATATAAGCAACACTCACTACCGGGGCAACATCTACGTGAACTGGTCCGACCAGAGAAACGGTGCGACCGATACCGACATTTTCTTTATAAAGTCAACCGATGGCGGTCAGACATGGACGTCTCCCTTCAAAGTAAATAATGACACTTCAAAGCGGCACCAGTTTTTCTGCTGGATGTGCGTGGATCCCATAACTGCCTATATTTATATCGTTTTCTACGACCGCAGAAACACCACCGGCGATGCAACCGATGTGTATGTTGCCCGTTCGAAGGACGGTGGCGACACCTTTGAAAACATGCTGGTAAGCCAGTCATCATTCACCCCAACCAGCACGGTGTTTTTCGGTGATTATACCGGGATTGCCGCATATAACGGCACTGCTTATCCGATCTGGAGCAGAATGGACAATGGCAAGCTCAGTGCCTATATTGCGGTTATAACAGAAACAGTGCCGGTTATTCATGCTCTGGAGAACAAATCATTGAAAAATTTCGAGCTGGTGAAAAGCAGCCTGAACCCGACGACGCTTCAGGCATCGGTAACAATAAAAATTCAGACTCCCCAGAAACTGACGCTTTTCATATATTCCCTGCAGGGAAAGCTCCTGAAAACCATATCGAAAACCTGCACACACCCGGGCGAGCACACTCTGCGCTGGGACGCTTCAAATAAAGGCAGCGGGGTCTGTTTGTATAAAATATCCACCGATAATACGTCGCTGGTGCAAAGGCTTTTTGTTTTTTGACCGGGATTATTCAGGAATTAAAGGATATTTACATCACAACATAAAGGCGCCTGTTGTTTTGCTTAAAACCCAATTGGTATTTTAGTTCCATACAGACAATCAACCATTTAACGTACCACTAACAAGGAGTTACTATGAGCAAAACCATCGATAACCTTAAGACAGCGTTTGCCGGCGAATCGCAGGCGCGTAATAAATACACCTATTACGCCAGCGCCGCGCGTAAGGAGGGATACCATTACATTGCAAAAATATTTGAAGAGACCGCAGAAAATGAAAAGCGCCATGCAAAAGACGAGTTCAAACTTCTTAACGGTCTTGGAGACACCGCAGCCAATTTAAAGGCAGCCATCGGCGGAGAGGATTACGAAGTAAAAACCATGTACGCCGACTTCGCCAAACAGGCTGAACAGGAAGGCAACCTCGAAGCAACCAACCTTTTCAAACAGATTCTGAAAATCGAAGCGCACCACCGCGACCGGTATACAAAAATATTGAAAATGGTTGAAAACGGTACCGTATATAAACGCGACACGGCTATTAAATGGAAATGCGGCGAGTGCGGGTATATATACGAAGGCACGGAACCGCCACCCAAATGCCCATGCTGCAAGCACCCGCGTGAATATTATGAGCCGGCGAATCTGGATATATAGAGCCGCCTGAAGCACAAACGGATTGCAGGAAAAACGTGGGTGTGAGGAGCTTAACCTTACACCCATTACATTTTATTTACAAAATTTAGTCATTTGTTTTTCGTATCGCTGCTTTACTCTCTTTTCCGGTTACATTCAGTAATCAAATAACAACCTTTGCGTATCTCTATTGACTCCAATGTGTCATAATTTATTCAATTATCCGTCTCCGTTTTATATCCGAAATACTATTTTCCATCTTCAGAAAAGAAACTATATTTCAATAGCCGTAAAACAATACCCTTTAACCTACTTTAAATGGAAAAAACTATGAGTAATAATTCGAATATCTTTAAAAGCAGAACCATAGCCGTGGTCAACGACCTGACGCTGGATGAGCAGATATATTTGTACGATAAAACCAGGGAATTAAAGAGTGCCATTAAAAACGGCTCAAGTCTGGAACCTTTTAAAATCAACGATCCCGCGCTGGGCGTCTATCTCCTGTTTCTTGAGGATTCGACCAGAACAAAGGAGTCGTTCCGCAATGCGGCAAGCTTTCATAATGTAAAGGTTAACGTCTTCGACTCTTCCTCGTCATCGTTTAATAAAATGGAGAGCTACGCGGATACGATGCGCATGCTCTGCGGATACAGCAACTACTCGATATTCATCATCAGGAGCAAACTCGAAGGCGTCTGCCGGTGGCTTGAATCTGCCATGAGCTATTTTGCCCAGAGCCACGGGCTCCAGGTGCCTGCGTTTATCAATGCCGGCGACGGGAAACACGAGCATCCGACTCAGGAGTTTCTGGACGAATTCAGTTTTTACGAGCAAAAAAACTTCCAGCGCGACCACATTCATATAGCGCTTCTTGGCGACCTGTTCCACGGCCGCACCACGCATTCGAAAGCTGACGGGCTTAAAATATTCAAAGAAGTGGAAGTGGACCTCATCGCTCCGCATGAGCTGAAAATGCCCCCTCAGTATGTAGACAAAATGAAGGCAAACGGGTTCAAAATAAGGGAGTTTGCCTCTATCCCGGAATATCTCGGTCAGAAAAAAACCGCTGATATCTGGTACTTCACCCGGCTCCAGCTTGAGCGTATGGGTGAAGACGTGCGGGATAAAGCCGACTTTCTCCGGGATTCAGTCACCTTTAAAAAAGAGTATTTTCCGAAAATAACCCAGTCGGCCCGCTTCTATCATCCCCTCCCCCGGCACCGGGAACACCCGACAATACCTTTTTTCCTCGATAAAACACCCCTTAACGGATGGGAGCTGCAGGCAATCAACGGGTACTATACGCGCATTATGGAGATCAGCATGCTCGGCGGAAAGATCGGTGCGGATTTTACCGGGAAACATCCTCATATCAAGGAGGTCGACGACGATTTTATCGAGGAGGTCAAAGCTAAACCCGGACGTGAGAAAAAACATGATTATAAAATCGGTATCCTGCCGATAACCAACGGCATCGTCATCGATCATATCGGCAAGGGAGACTCCGCAGAGACGATCTGGGAGCACATCTATAAAATCCGCCGCATCCTGAATTTGAACGTTATCAGCTCGCACGGCGTGTTTCTTTCAGAAAAAGACGGCGTGCTGAAAGGACTCATTGCCATTCCCAACATGGAGGACATGGAACAGTCCACGATCAAGAAGCTGGGGGCGATTGCGCCGGGGTGCACCCTGAATATGATCCGTGAACACAAGGTCATTCATAAATACCGCATATCCATGCCGCCGCGAATTTATAATTTTGCTGAAATATCGTGCAAAAATACGGAATGCATTTCACATCCATCGCACCAGGAGCATGCTGACGTCAAATTTTTCAGATCGGGAGACAACAGGTTTACCTGCGCCTATTGCGAACAGACCCATGCGTTCAAGAACATCTGGACAATCTGAATAACCGGTATTTTTACTCACCGCCGTTATTCGAAACGCACACTGCGGTTCGCACCAGTACAAGGTCAGTGCGAGACTGAAAACCCCGGGGCAGATTCATTCAACTATTCTCAAATATCGGGATTCCGCCCGGTTGTTACAATCAATGAGTTGAATAATGTATAACCCTGACGGCATAGTGCCGTTGTTTTGTATCTCTTTGCAGTAATGGCGCCAGTTATGTCTGCCGATGTGCTCTGCCACCTTCACACCCTGTGTATTGAAAACTTTAATATGCCGGACTATCGGTGAAATCTCGTAGTGCGCCGGTTTATTGATATGCGGCATATTTATTGAAACCGGCGTAGAATCATACACGCCAGCAAGGCGGCATATTGTGCCGATAGTCATCTGCACACAATTGAACCCCAGCAGAAAATCCTTTTCGGAAAAATAGCCGAAGGTATCACAAACAGTATGCCACGCAGGGTCGGAGTAATTGCCGATCTCTTTGATACGTTCGTTTTCACGCACGCTGACAGCTGCAATATAGTCTTTAAACGGATCAGAGTCCGTGTTGGACATATTATCACCGGTATCCGCAGGATAATCCGGAGCATACGCGTTACATCCGAGCTGCAGTTCCACAGCAAGCGCCTTCGATTTAGCAGCAGCAGTCGAATTCTTCTGGAATTCAACGTCGATATCCGCATTCGGGGATTGTTGCGATTGTGGAGGCAGACCATGATCGTACAACAGCATATCATGCTGAATAATACCCAGCCACCGGGGCTCGCTGCTCCCCTGCAACGGCCGGCGTTCAGTAACATACGCCTTTGCACCAAGCAGCCCCTTCTCTTCGGCATTCCAGAGAATAAAACGAATTGAGTAATGTGTCTTGATAAGCGGATTGACAAACACACGTGCGCCTTCAAGAACAAGCGCACACCCTGACGCATCATCATTTGCAGCCCGGGCAACCGGCATACCGTCGTAATGCGCGCTTATGATGTACATGCTGTCGGGCGCTACGGAACCCACTTTTGTACAGTACACGTTGTTATAGGTGGAGGATTGCGTCGTCACATTCGTATACCCAATTCCCTGCAACGCGCTTATCAGCCACTGCTTGCCGTTTGTATTTGTCTGAGTCCCGTATTCGCGGCCGCCAATATCAGCCAGGCCCTTGGTGTATGATTTGAATTTCGAGATTTTGAGGCTGTCGACAACCCTCCGTGCTACGGTGCTGTCATACTCAACCGGATATGCGCTTGCACTGAAATTGATAAAAAACGCGAGCATCAAAGCAACTTTTAAACATGACAAAAAAGCCTTTTCTTTGTTCATCGGTACTCCCCCTTTTTCATAAGCATACAAAATCAGCAAAATAAATAACAGCGTAATTTGTTTATAATTATTATGTTACAACGCATTACAGTTCCTGTTCGATATAAAACACTCGCTTCCGGGTCAATGCCAAACAAGTATCACCACGCCTATCGCACGACCTATTCCCATTATAAATATATCCCATACTTTAAAATACCGCAAGAGAATGTTGCTTTTATTCTGACAACCTGTCGCCAACCGGTTTTCACCGCAATTATTGACAACCAAGTTCCCCGGCAGGGTTATGCAGTTTTTACATGTCGTGTGGCGTTCGATATATTTCCGCATTGAGTTTTAACAAATAATTATATTACATCGTCAGCCAATTCTTATTATTCTGTTCTTCAACTTTCGAGGAGTTCAAAACATGGATACCGGTAAAATCGAAAAGAAAAATCCCGGTTTTTTGTATAATATTAAAATTCTTTTCACCGCGTCCCGCGGCTATCTTATGGTCAACGTAGCCAACTTCGGAGACGGAGTAGCCTACTTCGGTTTTCTGGCGCTTATGGTCCTTTTTCTAAAGGAAACGGTCGGGTTTTCAAGCCACTTATCAACGGTCAGCGTCAGTATTTTCTCCGGGGCGGTTACCATTTTCATGGCGCTTGGAGCCGGCGCGCTTGCAGACCGGCTGGGGGTGCGCCGTGCGTTAACCGTGGTCTGGATTCTGCTCGTATTAGGGAGGGTCATATTTATTTATTCTCCGGCAGGAAACAGCCTTCTCATTTCCGGCATCATCGCTTTTCTGGGTATCTTTATCATGGCTGCCGGCGAAGGAGTTATTCAACCGGCTCTGTATGCCGGTGTAAAACATTATACTGACGAGCGGACTAAAACACTGGGGTACGCTTTCATTTATGCCATCATGAACCTTGGTATTATTGTGGGCGAACTTCTCTCCCCTTTTATTCGGGAATTCTGGGCTGTCAAAGTCGAAAAACTGGACATCAAACAGATACCGACAGCGGGTATAACCGGTTCATTCTGGTTTTTCACCCTGGTTACGCTACTGATGCTGACACTGCATCTTATGTTTTTTACAAAAAAAGTCGAAAATCGCGATTGCAGAATATCCGACGCTGAAAAGATACAGGAGCCAAAAACCAGTTTCATGAGTAAAATAATGAACCTGCCCATATTGGACGCCCGGTTTCTTTATTTCATTTTTATACTACTTCCGGTACGCACTCTTTTTGCCCACCAATTCTTAACCATGCCGCTGTTCGTTCAACGGGCTTTTCCGGCGGCGGTTGCTGCGAAATGGGAGTGGATTTATGTTATCAACCCTGCCATTATCGTACTCTTCGTTCCCCTGATTGCCGCGTTGACCCTGAAACGCAAGGTGCTGGACATGATGATAATCGGAACGACGTTAACCGCGTTGTGCAGCTTTCTTTTATGTACCGAGCCGAACCTGTATCTCCTGCTGGCGTATATGGTATTCTTTTCGTTTGGCGAGGCAATGTGGTCATCGCGATTCCTCGAATATGTCGCAGACATGGCGCCAGCGGCACAGGTTGGGATTTATATGGGCATAGCAGCGATTCCCTGGTTTTGTGCAAAAATGGCAACAGGGTTCTTTGCCGGGAAAATGCTGGATATTTTCGTTCCTGAAACCGGCGCCCAGTCTCCGCAGATGCTCTGGCTGATCTACGGGCTTGTTGCCTTAATTACTCCGCTGGGCCTTTTATCCGCCCGGAAATGGCTCTTAAAAGGCATACAGAATAAAAGCACTGCTTCGGCGGCATAACATGGCCCTATAGTAAAAAACGCCTGCTTTATTCTGGAAACGAAATTTTTTTGCGCGTGACGCATTTTTCACATTTGCCTTGACATGCATTTGCCTTCGAATTATGTTTAAGACAGAGGGGAATTTTCTAACCATTATGTAAGGCAGGCGCTTTCTTCATTTCTTTCCATTACATAATTTTCTATTTTATAACAAAGGGGGAACATGCATATGGCATACAAATTGCTGTTTCTGTTGACTATTCCGGGCCTGTTGTTTTCCGCAGAAATTAAAAAAGATTATTTTTTCACCCCTCCGGCTCAATACAACGGATTTTCCTGTGAAAAAACAGCGCGGTTGCTGCTTCCGGAAGGGCATACTGCGGTCTCATGTGATATTCTATATGATACTCCGACGGAATTGAAAGACAATTTTTCAGGCAGTATCCCTGCTTATGACAGCGATCACGATGAATTCTATCCTGCTGCTTCCAGCAATAAGGAGTTCACTGTCATTCGTAAAAACGGATATGCTGTTTTTACAACCACGCTTTTTCCCGTGCAATACAACCCGGTATCGGGGAAAATGAGGTATCATAAGAGAATAACCGTTGCCGTGCATACCGCGCCTGTGAAAGACCCGCTCCCCTGCAAACTCTTTCCATGGACAAAAAGCCTGCTGAAAAATATGGTAGACAACCCGGATGATGTTGAAAAATTGAGCATCTGCCGGAAAGATGCGGATGACTATGAATACTTGATTGTATGCCCTGACGCCTTGAAAAGCAGTTTAGGAAATTTTATCGAGTTTAACGCCAGACGCTGTTTGAGAACGAAAGTCAACGGCATAGACTCGATACTATCATACGTGGCTGGCAGTAATGACGCGGAAAAGCTGAGAAACTTTATTATCGGAGAGTACAAAGAGCATAATATCATTTTTGTTCTTCTTGCAGGCGACGATGATTATAACGTGGTAAACGATATTCCGCATATTGCTCTTTATGCAAGGACAGACCCGATCGGACAGATTGAAAACCTCTATATCCCGGCTGATTTGTATTATTCCTGCCTGGACGGCACCTGGAAGGCTCCGAATAAACCCGCTGGAGATTATGGCACCGAAGATATCGGCTGGGAGGTGTATGCAGCCCGTTTTGCTGTTGATAACGCCACCGAATTGACGAACATGATTAATAAGACAATAAAATATTCGGAGATACCTGTAATTGCGACAACAGAAAACAATCTGCTTACCGGAGAATATTTATGGACCACCGGCAATGACACGGTCACGGGGTCGGATTTTTTAATGGAATTCATGGGTACATGCAACAACAACGGTTACACGACCGTTGGATTCGGTAATAACTGGAAAACCTCAACGCTATTTGAAAGCGGACAACAATGGAATGAACAGGATTTCAGCAACGCCCTGAATTCCGGCAAACCAACGTGGATCGATCATGTCGGCCATGCAAATACCAATTACCTTCTTAAAATATCTTATCCTCGAATAAACGCCGTTTTTCAATCAACCGACGGTATCCAGGCCAATTTCATGTTACTATCCAGCTCCGGCAGCTATGCATGCGCTTTTGACAATAAAAATCCCGGCAGCGGGACAGTTTCGGCTGTCGATTGCTGGGGAGAAGCTGCTACTACCATTTCCAATGGCACTGTTGCATTCCAAGGCATGTCCAGATACAGTTTCGGCGCACCGAGCGGTACGGACGCGCCTGAACATCGGCTTTTCCGGTATTTCCACGACGCTGTTTTCAACAAGAAAATTCATCATATCGAGATGATGCAGGCCTACGCTAAAGAACTGCATGCTGCAATGATCTGTGATTCGAACCTTAACAACCCGGCGTCATATAACGGACACATGAAGGCGTGTGCGTATGGTATGAATATCCTCGGCGATCCTGCGCTGTCCGTCTGGACTGCGAAGCCTCAACAGCTCATCGCAGACTATCCAACGCCATTAACCACCGCAGTTTTTGAATGGGATACGAAAAAGCCGTATACCTGGGTTGCTCTGGTGGCGGGTGGCAAAATTCTCTGTACTCAATTGACTGGCGAAGACGGAAAATGCATTATCGATGAACCCAGCCTGGCTGACTACGCAAAAACGAATCCAAACGGAAGCCTGAAGGTGCGGGTGAAAGCGCATAATTACCTGCCGTTTGAGGGTGATCTGCCGATTGATTATCAGGTTTCAATCAGTAATCAACACACTATAAAATCACCTGTTACTTTGAAACATTCTGATAATAGAACAGTTACCATCAGATATACTCTTGGTCCAAAGCAAGCAATATGCCTCTCTCTTTACAGCACAACAGGCAGGTTTATAAAATCACTTGCTGACGGACTGAAACCGGAGGGCGAGCATACTGTGCAAATGCATACAGACCGCATCCCTGCAGGGGTCTATTATATCAAACTATCAACCGGAGAGCATTCGTTTTCACAAAAGATAATTATAATGAAATAGCGCGATACTATCTATATCAAAGGATTTTGATAAATCCCCGTAATTCCTTACGGGGATTTTTTATGCGATGCAGAACGCTGGCACCGGGTACCATATCACAAAACAAGCAGTTTATAACTATAACCTGATTTTCCGGCAGTTACGTTGAGCAAATAAATACCGCTTCTGAAATGAACGCTGCTGATTTCAAGAATAGCCCCTTTTTTAAGGGCGTATGTATCTCGAAAATGATACACTTTTTTTCCCGAAGCATTATAGAGCGTTATCGCTTGTATTCCGGAAATATGCATCTTCAACCGTATCTGCTTCGAAAAACAGTCGCACAGATACGTAACTGGCTGATTTTCCATGAGTATCAAATGCGACTCAATAATTTCAGAAACATTTTTCAAACTGTGTTTCTTGAAAAATTCCCATATCTCCCTGCTTGCCTTGATATCCATATTGGCGCCGGACACCAGCGAAGAGCCGGGCCAGGAATGCCCCCCGCCGTTAACTTTCAGAAGAATCACCTCGCTTGAATCCCGGCAAGGCCCGTAATAATTTTTAGCGACCGTAGAACCGTCGCCTGTATTAATGTCGGGAAATTGGGTAACAACAGGCGTTTTCGGGCAGGTATCCCGCTGTACCCAGAATTTTATGGTGCTGTCAACCGAAATACCAAAATTAGTGCCGTTGTAATTCACCACATTATCGCTGGTGCCGTGTATATGCATAACCGGAACGATTCGCTCGGGATTACAGGTGAACGGCGAGGCTGCGGTGCCGATAGTTCCAGCAACGGATGCAATGGCCGCTATACGGCGGCTTAACTGACAGGCCAGCCGCTGGCTCATGAAGCCGCCGTTGGACATACCTGTTGCGTAAACCCTGTCAAGGTCAATCCCGTGCTTCTTGTACAATGTATCAATTAATGCGGAGATAAATCCGACGTCGTCTATTGTACTGCTGAGACCAATGCCCGCATTCCATGCGTTGTTTACGCCGTTAGGGTAAACGACAATAAAACCCGCCGTGTCGGCAATACCGTTAAACGCGGAAAGCATCTGCTGCTGGCTCGCATTTGAAGTATACCCGTGGAGGCTGATGACCAGAGGAAGCTTATTTCCCTGGGGTGGAACATGCGTAATATAATTCCTCATAGTGCCCTGGTAAACAAAGCTGTCGACCTGGGCCATGCATATCCCGCTGGCTAAAACCAGAATTGTAACAAGTTTTTTCATTTGAATCCTTCCTTACAATTTCAACACACTATATTTTTTTATCACCAACACCCTGCTATAAATATAAGAAAAAAATGCCGGTAATTCAGATTATTAAAGATTCGTACAACAATTCTGTCCATCATGGTCACAGAACATTATGGACAGGTAATCGATATAGCTGAATACTGATAAATCCTTTAAAGGCAGTACTTTTTATTACAACACATCCTATTATCTTATTTATATCAACATGTTACATTGTAATGCTGTGATTTCACTACAATTTTTAATTTTAAAATTTGATATGATAAAAGACACTAAAAACCTGCACAAAATAAGTATATGCCTGGTTAAATAGCACATAAAATGTGCACCAGAATTACATGGGTGCGGTTGATTTGCATGCAATCGTTCATTTTCATATTAATAGAGTGGTATATTTCTTGCTGGTTATTGTATAACATATTATGATATAATTCTTGTTATGAACAGGATAGCGCCTCCATCAAGAAGCATATTGTGCATTGTTCAATTCTGTCAGAAACAACAAAAAATTAGTACCTGATCACATTTCATAAGGTTCAGACAATGGGTTGCTGCAAGCTGCTTATTATATGTTCAATCGTGCTTTTTCCCTGTTCAGCGTATGCAAAAAAACGCAAACCGCGCACACCCAGATCAACGGCTGTAACCCAGAGCAGCGCACCAATCTCTATTATACCGACCGACAGCACTGGCCAGATCATCAGAAAGAAAAGAACCGCTGATGAATTATTCGACGCGTTAAACTCTGTATTAAAAGCAATGTCCACCGATATGGACGAATTCAACTTTGAAAGAATTCATCCGCACCTGAAAATTGTGTATGCCCTGTATAACGAGCTGCGAATTCTGGCGTGGGAAAGTCAGGACAGCGTGAATGGGGGATTCGGTAAAGCGCAGGATTCAACACAGGGAAGCTCAACAGCAATCAGTATCACCCAGAGCGCCAATAGCGGATACATTATTCGCGACACATCCAAAGGCTCCGCAGACAGCTCGTTAATGATCATCGTCGAGGCAAAAAAACCGACACCATCAACAGGACCAAACCTGTCCCCGTTTCAATCAGCTTCGGGGCAACCGGCAAACAACCCCGCAAATGCACCCGCCAACCCTTTTATAACAAGCAACACGCCCTCTTTCTCGCTCAGCTGGGATGACACCTCGTTTACCAAATACCTGCTTAAATTCGAGATCGTCAAAGACAGCACGCTCGGCATAGTCTGGAATGTCGTGTTCGAAAAAGTCGACAAACTGAAAGGTAAAACGGTTAAAGTACACCGGTACTTCGACGCAGGCGAATTCGCCATCAGCGCACAGGACCTTGTCTGGCTGTGTGATGAAGTAAAAAAGTCGGAAACCGATATAAAGAATTATTTTTATGCTAAAGAAAAAGAGAAAAAGCAAAAGGAACCGAAAGATGAATAATCGCATAACGAATAATACTTTTTTAAAAATTTCGGTATATATTCTCATCGTCCTTATTACTATTCGAGAGCAAGCGGCTGCTCACATGCCGGGAGGAGGTACCGGTGGTGGAGCCTTTGGCGGTGCAGGTGCAGGCAGAAGCTTTTCCGGTGTATCTATCTACAGCACGAACGATTCAGCAAAGGTATCATTTGATTTTTTCAGCAATTTTTCGTATTCGCTCTCATCAGGCCTTAATCAGGGTGAACCGTTGGGGCCGGGTGGGCGGATATCAAATATGTACAACGCATTTCTTTATCGCGAGTACACTACGACCACTCCCATACCATTTCGCAGCGACTATAATCAGCAGCAGTTTGATTTCGGTTATGTCCCCATCTGGCAGCCAAACTATCTGAGCGGCAGGATACAGTACCGATTCCTGCCCAACGTTTGGGGCGCTATGACCATTGACTGTAATTTAGACGGGCTCGTCGATAATGTAAGAAATGTTATGAACTATATTCAATTAGGCTCTACATATATTAAATGGGCGCCGCAGTTTGCCAAAGGTTTGTATACCACGATAGGCAAAATACACGTTGCCGGCACGTATGATCCCCTGTTTGACCAGATGCCCCTTGAAAACTTCCTGTTTAATGGATTAGCGGTTGATTACTCACGTGCTTTCAATAATACTCTCTTTCTTTCCGGAAAAATTGCCGCAGGCCAGGAATTTCTTGGAAGAGCTGTCATGATAAACGATACAACCGGAAGACAGATGTATCTTTTTGGCAATCTGGGCAAAAATCGCAACAGAAATCACCTCTTCTACCGGTTACAGATGGGGTATAAGAGAAAATACGGTATGAAGCTTACCGGTGGTTTTCAGTTGATTCCGGCAGATACAACAGAAGTAACCTATGGCGGACAGAATAGTAACAACCAAGGCGTGCCGATTACCGAAAAATATTTCATTGCTAAACAAACCGGATGGCATATCGGGTCTGAACTAGTCCTCAACCTGAAAAAAATAAGCCAAACGGGCATAATTGCGTATGGCAGGAATGGTGTGCAGATGGCCTGGGGAGCACCTGATTTTATCAACAAACCCGACAATGGCGGTGTGACCGATTGGTTTGTGAAACCAGAACTTGCTCCGGATTTTACCATGGATAACAGCTCAATTTTATATGGCATGTATTGGGCAAACCTCCGGCATAAAAAACTGATGCTTGACCTTGGATGCTTTGGTGTGTGGCGCAACCCGGCAAAAGATCCCGTAACTTATTCATTTAATAATAGTTACTGGGCTGTTGATTCTTTGGGATTTTTAGTGCATATATTTAAAGTTGACTCACTTACATTGAAGGCACAGGATTATAAAACACTGAAAGGTGCACTCAAATTTTCATATCTTTTTGCCAAATCCGTGCGAGCAGGTGTACGGTATGATGAAATTCATTTTTTCAATCCCGAAGCTCATTCAAATGTGCCTGAATTCGGAAGAGATTCCACAGACCCGACTGATACGGTTTTTAATGCCATGGTTCTGCTCTACAATGAACGGGCCCGCTGGGAACGCGAAGCAATCAACACCCATATCATTACCCCGTTTATTACCATAGAAATCGCTAATACATTTAAAATGCAGGCGTCATACGCCTTTGCATTCTACGACCAGCCGGTATATCGCCAATCACGGTTATCAAGACGTCACGGCAATTTCTCTTTCGGTACAACCCTGACATACCGGTTTGCGAAGTTGCCTGATTGACGGCCCCAAAAGAGGTATTTGTATATATGAATAAATACAGTCAAATAATAAAAATATCCTTTTCAGCACTGGTTGTACTGACTTGTGCTTTGATATGCCCCCTCTTTGCACATAATACCAGTTGGAATAAGGCGGTTATTACCGTCAAAGACAACCGTTTAAACCTGAAATTGCGTGTTGTGCAGTGCGACCTGCTTTGCGCTGTTAATCCGGGCAGGGACAGTACCGTGGCTTTGAGCAGCGAAGAATGGGAAGAATTAATGCCTGCTATTCGCACCTATTTATTTGAAAATACTATCCTTACAATAAACGGCATTGCCTTGCAGGACGGGCTTGACGAGAATTGGCGACTTGAAAACACTCCATCTGCGGACCAAAACAAAGTTGATACCCTGATGGGAGTAATTGAAATTTCACGTTCGTGGAATATCGCTGTATCTATCGAAAAACTGGAGCTACGCCTCAATATTCTTGAAAACGCAGATATGCCGGTTAAATGGGTTGTCCTTATTTCGGAGAGCGGAGCGCAGTCGAATAAATTATACCGTATTATCAACCGCAGCGAACCGGCTTTCTATGACTTTACCCGGCATACGTGGACCGACAGCAAAGGCAAGGCTGTTTCGAGCGGCGACGAAAGCAGTGTATGGGGTGCGATTACCCAGTTCGTCAGCATGGGGTTCAGCTCCATCAGTCTCGAAAATGTTTTTAAATCAACCGAAGATCCCCATGTCATGATACTTTACCTGCTTATGGCAATTATCATCGGCGCGTTTCACTCGCTTTCTCCGGGGCATGGAAAGGCGCTGATCGGTGCATATATTATCGGTACAAAAGGCACGGTGGGAGACGCGGTCACGCTGGGTATTGTCACTGCAGCAAGCCATACTGTGAGCGTGCTTATTCTGGGCGTCATCCTGCTGCTTGCCTTTAACTCGGTGGTGCCGGATAATATTGCAGCATACCTTAACGCGGTTTCAGGGTTGATTATCGTTATTATCGGCTTCTACCTGCTGCGGCAGCGCGTTCGCGATTTGTTGCACAAGCACCACTCACACGAGCGCCATGCGCATAATCATAGCGAACACTCCCATCACGAACAGGATAATCACGATCATCACCATAGTCATCATGACGGCCATGACCATATTCACGATCACCACCATCATCATGCGCATGAACACTCAGACCATGTTCATCACCAAAATGGTCACGATCATGAGCATCATCATGACGAAGATCACCATGCAAACGGCCACGATCACACCCATATCACCATGGAATCCATACAGAAAAAAGGATTCTGGACCAACATCATGATGGGAATATCCGGAGGCATGGTCCCCTGCCCCACTGCGCTGGTCGTGCTGTTTCTTGCCATATCAGTAAAAAAGCTGGCGCTGGGCCTGCTGCTGATCGTGTTTTTCAGCTTCGGGCTTGCTGCGACGTTAACGGTTCTGGGAATCCTGTTTGCCAAGGGTTCAAAACTCATCGACCGGTACGACAACAACAACATCGTGCCGAAACTGCCGGTTATCAGCGCGGGGATTATTATTATACTTGGAACTGCCATTGCAATTAGGGCGCTGGCGGGTATACTATAAGAAAAGAAGTTAACAGTTATACCCAAAGGGTACAACATTCCAAATCTTAAATCTGAAATCTTAATTCTTAAATTAATATAACTGCTTGATTTTTATTTAAATATGAACAAATTTATTCTGCTCGTAATCCTCATTGCCTGTTATTTCACGACAGAAAACATATATGCACAGAGCGACAGCCTGGAGCCGGCATCTCAAACAGAATACTACCCGGACGGAAAAATTAAAAAAATAACCCGCATTACCAAAACAAAAAGCGTGCACAAGGTCTTTTTCCCTGACGGTAACCTGAAATTTACCCGAAAGGAATATTTTAAAGCCAACAAAAAGATCTCAACCGCCTATTTTGATAATGGCAAGGTTAAATCAAAACTGGTACAAAAACCAGCTAACAGCGGCAAAATAATCGGCACCTGGAAATATTACGGCATAGATGGAAAACAGGAGAGCGAGCAGATTCTCGAAGACGGCGTAATCATGTCCACAGAACACTTCAGGGATCACGCCACAATAACGGAAACCGGCGAATACAAAATCGAAATAATCTACAAAACCGGCAAATGGAAAGGCCGCGGAGGCAACTTCACCCGGATGTACGATAAAAACGGAACCCTTATCAACGAAACGCCACTTGACGAGACACAACGGTTGTAATTGGCTGGCTTCTGAAAAAGAGGCAGCCCGGGTGTTCCGCCCGGGCTGATATCCCGCTGCTTGAAAAGTGGGATGGCTTCTGGAGGATGTTTTATAAATGCTTTTATTTAAATCGTATCGGAGCCCAAATACCCCGGCATCGGCTATCTACTGCCCTTCGAAAGCGAGTTTACCTGCTCCTGTTTCGTGTACACGCCAACCGGAACCAGTACCTTTTCAGGAGGCTTTTTACCGCTGAAATATTCATTCACTTTTTGAATGGCTATTCTGCCCATCTCCTTCGGATATTGAACTACGTCCCCATAGATTCTGCCGTCAAGGATCGCTTTTTTACCCTCCGGCGTTGCATCATACCCCACGATAACAATTTTTTTGCCCGCTGATTCGCACGCGTCCAAGGCGCCAAGCGCCGAGTCGTCATTTATGCCGAATACTGCATCCACGTCGGGGATTTTGAGCAGTATCTCTTCCATGATCGCCATTGCCCGGTCCCGTTGTCCCCATGCAGGCACATCAGCAATGATCATGATCTCCGGATGCTTCGCCATCTCATCCCTAAATCCCACAACCCGGTCGAACACCGAGGTAATCTCCGGGTGGCTGATAATCACTACCTTGCCGCTGCCGTTCAGTGCATGTACGATCAACTGCGCGGCCTGACGTCCCCCCTCTTTATTATCCGAAGCGATATGGGATACCACCCGGCCCTGGTTTGCAATGCTGGCAATGTCAACGGTAAAAACCGGAATATCCGCCTTGGTACTGTTTACAATGGCAGCGCCGATAGTTCGCGAATTACACGGCGCCACAATTATTGCATGAACGCGCTTTGCTATAAAATCGTCGATCTGCGCCGTCTGCTTCCCGATATCGAACTCTCCTGCTTTCACGATGAGCTTATATCCTTTTTTTGCAGCCTCTGCCTGTAAACCGCTCTCAAGGTCACGGAAAAACTGGTGCTTGAAGGTAAGGAGGCTGACGCCGATGAGCTTGGTGCCGGCGTTGGCGCTTAATACAGCAGCCAGTAATAGGTATACGAATCCATGATAAATTTTGGTTTTTATAATCATAAAAAAAGTCTTTGTAATACTTTCAAAATATATTTATATACCACACTGCAATAACTCTTTTATAAAAACAGGTCATTAACCATACTATACAGACACATTCGGTTGTTCAGTATTAAAAACCATACTCCACTTTCAAAGCCCACCACCAGTCTTGCTTTTCAACAAGAACGTCGTTACGCTCGGAATAGTTGATATTGTTAACATAGGGCTTGAAATGGTCACGGGCAAACTGTGTCACAAATCTGAATCCACCCAAGGTTTTTTTGGCATAGAATGAGTAATACACCGATGTCTTGTTCTGCGGGAACTTGTCGTCAATCGGCCTTGGCCAGCCTTTGCTGAAAGCGTAATCATACCCCGGGATATACGGACTATCAAAGAATTCAATTTCGAACGACAGCACATCGAGGATTCTGAACGTCGGGATATTAAAACCAAGCATTATCGGCATCCTATTATGAAGCGCAGAATAATATTTTCCATAATTTTTTAAACCAAGAAAACCTATTTCAGAATAAATCTTCAAATCGTTGGGTCCGAAAATGTTTTCCCATGGGAAAAAACCTTTGGGATCGAAAGAGAGCCTGAACACCAGATTTTCGCTTTTAAATGTATAATATTTCTTGTTGCTGATAGTAGTGTCCATCAAAGGTTTTAGAGGGTCATTCGGATCCGGAATTATATTACCAAGCGAATCCCGTGCAGTATCAATTACCAGAGTAAAATCATATAGATTCTGATTACCTACATTCCCTTCTGTGGGAGTCGTGTACTGAATGTCCTTTACAAACAATCTGTTAAAAGAAATACCTGCTCCGAATTCGGCAATTTTCCATATCTTTACTGAACCAACTCCTGCAAGCGACCAGTCCTGCAACGGATACTTCTGTGTTTCACTTGAAAGAATCAAATCCAGCTTTAGAGGTTTAATAAAATTTGTGCTCAACATAGCTCCAAACATTGGCGCTGTCGGATCATCAAAGTCATTAAAAAAACAGGTCGGGTATGCAGTAGCTCTGAATAAATATTCTCCAAGGTTACGTACCTCCGGATTATATTTGTAATGGGATTTGCCAACGTTTATCTGTAATGGATACTGCTCCAAGTTACCGATGGTATATGACGCTAAAGCATTCCGAAGATAAATTTTATACCCCTCGACAAACAGATCCATCCGATGTTCCACCCCGACTTCTGTTTGTGGAGTGCTGTATGAGAAAAGGAGCCGCATTTCACCGGTAAGCAGAATTCTCAATCGTTCCTTCATGGTTGCATCATACTGTAACCCCAGATAAGCGGTTTCCAGCCAGCTATGCCGGATTTGTGTATATTCTCCGGAGCCTCGCACAATTTGGCCGCCAAGAAGCCCGCCATACCCCGAAAAATCCTTCTCAATATCAATATCCAGTTTCTTTTCCGATGCTGATAATGGCAGCAGCATTATCAACGCAACAAATCCTGACAAAACAAAACTTCTCTTTACCATACACCAGTTCCTTTCACTTAACGACAATCCATCATTACTGATTTCATTTCCTTTTTCAAATCCCTTTTCCCATAAAAGCCTCCCCCCTTTGCGGGGGAAGGCTCTCTTTGATAAAAACAAATGAGACGGCTTTATTTTTGTTTGCGTTTTACTTTATCTGAACAACGAAAGCTTTTCGGACGTCTGACGCTTATCGGTCTTTACCGTTACAATGTACACGCCGGACGAAACGTTCGCGCCGCTTGTGCTCTTTCCATCCCAGTGGCAGAGCGCTGTTTTGCCGTTTACACTCAGCTGGTTGATCGTTTTTCCTGTCATATCCATAATCGCGATCTTTTTAACGTTCTCGCTGGGAAGCAGGTGGAAGATAAGCTTTTTCTGCATCACCTGCACAGTAAACGGTACAGACGCTTTAAGGACGGTGTTATCAAATGAATTCTCAATACTGGTCACCAGCGGCTCGAGCTCGAAGGTGAAGGCTCTCACCTCAAACGGTTTCAGACTGAAATTGATATCCTTGCCCGACGAGGTCACGGCAGCGGGTTTAACGCGCGGCAGCGTGTCTGTGTCGTTTATCACCATCTCCTGACCGTTAACATTGGCAACGCTTTTGACATTGGTCTGGAAGCTTAATTTAGTGCTTGCCAGGGCTTCGCCGCGGGTTTCGCGGACGCGGACGATGTATTTGTCGTTCTTTTCAGCCTTTTTAAGCGCCATGACCACTACCTGCTCCGGATTCGCGGTGCTCATGAAAGAGTATTCCTTTGCAAATCCTGCCTGCGGTGTTGCCTTGAAGCCTATCAGAGGCTGGTTAAACCGTTCCGCTTCCTGAACAGTGTTGCTCTGCGACCATTTATTGGCATGGCCGTATACGCCGTATCTGAAAGTGTGTATCCAGTTTATCAGGTTGCTCAGGTCGCGCTGGTAGTTATAACTTCCGCCTGAAGGCGAATGGATAAACGTGAGGTGCAGAAGGCTGTTGCTTGCTTTGTCCCACCCGTATTTACAATCGTTAAGGATGGATACACCGTAAGAATTGTCGGTATTGGTCAAATCAGCCCAATGCTGGCTGTGGACTTCATACCGGTTCTGGGTATAGTTGGGGCGGTCGATAACGCCGATACCCATGTCAAAGGTTGCATTGGCATTGGAGCAGCTCAGCGGGAACGAAGCTTTCAGGAGGGTGCCGTCCGTTCGCCAGTCGATAGTGTTTGAAACGTCAATATAGCTTCCGGCCTCTTTTGTACCAAGTCTGATATAATGAGTGAAAGAAGAGCCTGCCTGAGTGCGGGTTATTTTCAAGCTTACACGGGCAGGTCCCGATTCCTGAATGGTCTTCTGAACGCTGCCGCTCACATATTCACGCGGGGCTGCCGTTACGTTTGCATAGGTAATCTCCCATGCTGGAAACCCTGTGCCCTGGTCAGTGCGCATTTCCATCCGCGAAGGAGCGGTAAGAAGCTGTTTATTGGTTTTCTTGTCTAAAATAGCTGAAATATCGCCGTTTGCGTCAACGGTCACCTTGTAATTCTCATTTTCAAGATCGGTTGTCGTAATACTAAGCTCTGTCTGCAGAGTGCTTGCGGTTGGAGACACTTCGTATACTTTATAACTCATGGGCGGCATATCTGCCTTAAATGCAAGTCCAAGGTTATTCGACAGGCGGCCGGTCACCTGTGAGGGTACCTCAATACCGTCCGGGCCGAAGACCTGTATCTTTTCAGGAGCGGCGCTGCCCCAGTCTATGGTTGCCTCGACAATATCCTTGCGAGCGACGCTAAGCGGGTTATAGACAACCACCGAAACTCTGTTCTGCTGGGAAACGCGTGTGTCGAGTGAAGCGGCGACAGCGGTGTTTGAAGCGTCCAGCACCTGTTTAAACTCGGTCAGCGAAGAGTCCAGCGCAGGTATAGTGTACTGGCTGTAGGCAGTGGGAATACTGGTGCCCGTCAAATCGTCGTGCATCTGGTGGTCAAGGAAGCGGGTCCATGCAAAAGCAAGCTTCGCCGTTGGATACGTTGTGTTCTTCAGGTAATGCGCCATGACCGAGGCATGCTCTGCCGCTTCGGCGCGCTGTTCATTCTGCCGGTTCATAAGTTTGAGCCTTGCCCATGATGTGTAACAGCCGACGCCGTGAGTTTTCATGACAAGCTCGCCTTTGTATTTCGGCAGTCCGTCAATAAGCTGCGGGTATTTCAGGAAGTCATGAAATATCTGATCCGACGCGGTGCAGATGACCTTGATATCGTTCGAGGAGTTCTGCCGTATTCTGGTACACATATTTGCGACACCGCTTGCAGAAGGGGCGCCTCCAACATCGCCGGTGCCCATATAATCCAATGTTGCCCATACGCCGGGGCTGCCGTTGTTCTGGCTGTTTGTCTTGAGCCAGTCGCCGTCTGTGGTGCGAATGTTGTAGGCCTGGTCGCCGTATGATCCCGGTTTAAGACACGCTATAATCTGGCTGCCGTCCACGCCTTCCCATAATCCAATGGGAAAGGGGGTCTGGGTCCAGCCGCCCCACAGGTCGAACTTCTGGGTTGAAAAACCGAAAAGCGCGCAGTGGTTTGCGATTGTCGGCAGCGTATAGGGAAAACCGAAACAGTCCGGCAGCAGAATGTCGATACTTGTTTTCCCGAATTCGTCTTTGAAATACATGTTGCCATATAATACATGCCGGATCAGTGATTCCGGTGAAGGGATGTTTACATCACAGCCATCTACAAAAGCGCCCGTACACGCCCAGCGATTATTTGCAATATGCGTTTTCAGGGTGTTATAGCTGCTCGCATGAAATTGCTTTGCCAATAAATACCGGTACGATCCTTCAAAACTGAATACATACTCCGGGTATGCGTTGAAATGAGAAAAATTCTGGTTCAAAGTGTTAGGTATATATTGTGAAATCGTGGTACCCATGGTCCATTGCCACTGCGTGTCCAGATGTGCATATCCCACAACATAAACGATCTTATGATCCTTTAAATTGTAGGGATGCTGGGCAATAGTAGGAAAAATAATAAGCCAGCATGCTAAAATAGGGATGACAAGCGACTTTTTTCTAAAAAACATCATAAAAAATCCTCCTTTTGTAAGAATAAACCCCATGAATTTACATTATACTGCTAATTTTTATTGTATTCCATGCAAATCAATTTCTAAATACAAATAACCGATAAAAATCAATGAATAAAAAGCTTTTAAAGCAGTTTTATGCAATAATCATGCCGATGGCTGAATATGTTATACTTGAAGGGAAAACAGGAGCATATCTTATTTGGGTGATACAAAAGCTGTGCACCTTTTCAAAAGAGTGCACAATAATTGTGCGGAAGAATTTAAGATTGCAGATTTAAGATTTAAGATTTTTTATAACCGTTCACGCCCCCTAAATCCCCCGAAGGGGGACTTGTAATGACTGGATTTTATTGTAGTTATAAAACTTTCAATAAGTATAGATGATTAGCTCATTTGTGAAATGTAATTTAAAAACCTTTGAAACAGGAATATATTACAGCTTCTGTCAAATGAAAAAGTCATCAGAGAATTTAATAACATAATAATGCGTTGAGCGGAGGGACTATAGGCCATCCGCTCCTGCGCATGAACGAAAAGTAGGATATTTATATCCACTTTGAGTTATCCCTATAAGGGAGTATTATCCCGCAGCTTGCCGGAGGGATAATAAATATCAGCACTTTACAAGTCCCCCTCCGGGGGATTTAGGGGGCGTGAACGGTTACGATTTTTTAAATGGAGGGAGGATGTTTATATATATCTTAATAATTGCTTTTTATTGGGTTTAATTCTGTATATATACGATGAAGAAAAAATCTATACGGTAGAATCAGGAATCAAATCTTAAATCTGAAATCATACATCATAAATTCTCTTTATATCTCCAGACTCTTCTGTAAAAACTGCCTGATATCTTCCGGATCATTCGCTTTCGCAAGATACTCCCTGAAATCATCATGCATGACCTTGCGCGCAAGCCTGGCGAATATTTTCATGTGGGAGTTGGCCGCCTCGCTCTCTTTAATGGCAAGGAGTATGACCGTTTTAACCGGTTTGTTTTCGGCAGTAACCCAGGATAATGGTGTTTTCGGCTTAAGTACCGCTATGCTGTTTGCGGTGACGTGTTTTGTCTTGCAATGAGGTATTGCGATACCGTATCCCATGTCTGTCGAATAGACCTGTTCGCGGCTCCATACGTCACGTTCGACCGCCGCGGGATTTTCTGTGCGCTCGGCAAGGTAGAGCGCATCACACAATTCCTTGATCGCTTCGCGCTTGTTTGCAGCGTGTGCATCCGTTATAATCAGTTGTGTATCAAGTACCGGCATCTGTATGCTGAACGCAAAGAAATCGTCCAGCAGGCTGCTTACCTCTTCCGGTGAACCGCAGCGCATTGCTTTTGCGGCAAGGTCCGTGCACCGTGATGAATCGAGCTTTGCAACCGCAGCTTTAGCCTGAGGGATATTGTGCGCGCCAAGGCTTATTTCGTCGAGTCCGAGCCCGGCAAGAAGCGGAAGATTGTGCAGATCACCAGCCATCTCGCCGCACATGCCGATCCATTTTCCGTGCTGGTGCGCGTCATCGATGATTTTTCTCAGCAGCCGTATAAACGACGGGTGGAGAAAATTGTACAGATGGGACACGCTTCTGTTTTCACGGTCAACTGCAATGAAATACTGGAGCAGATCGTTGGTGCCGATGCTGAAAAAATCAACCTGGTTCGAAAACTGATCTATGGCAAATGCAACCGAGGGTACTTCCACCATGATGCCAACCTGCATATCAGCGTCAAAGGGTATCCCTTTATCCGCCAGTTCTGACCGGATATCCCTGATTATATTTCTGATGCGCGTTATCTCATTAATCTGTGAGACCATCGGCACCATAACTTTTACCGTGCCGTGCGCCGAAGCCCTGATAGCGGCGTGAAGCTGGTTTTTTATCATGTCCGGGAAATCGGCATACATGCGCACCGCCCGGTATCCGAGAAACGGGTTGCTTTCCGCAGGAAGCGCCAGGTACGGGAGAGGCTTATCCCCGCCGATATCGAGCGTACGGATGATGACCGGTCTTCCGGCTGCCTCATGTACGACATGGCGGAATGCCTGATACTGCTGCTCTTCCGTCGGAGGGGCATCCCCGCTGTGTAAGAAAAGCATTTCCGTGCGAAACAGTCCAATACCTTCCGCATGCGCTGCGAAGGCTGTATGCGCCTCTTCCGGCAGCGATATATTAGCAGCTACTTCGAGGCGTTTGCGGTCGCTGGTAAACGCGTCAGTCTTTGCCGCGTGTTCCAGTTTTTCCCGTCGCTTTATGCGCTTGCGGTCTTCAAATGCGTAATACCGTTCTATCGCAGGGGTAATTGTATCGACAAGTATACCGGCATCCGCATCAACAATAACCTCCTGCCCCCGACTGAGCCGCTTCGTGACGTCTGTAATGCCGGCAAGCGCGGGGATACCGAAGGTGCGCGCCAGGATAACCGTGTGGGATGTTTTGCCTGCGTGTCCCAGCACTAATCCGCGCAGGTATTGACGGTCGAGCGCAAGAAACACGCTTGGCGCAAGGTTTTCGGCAGCAAGGATAGTCGGTTCTGAAAGATGCATCCGTTCTGTTTGCCCGGCAGTTCCGTAAACAGTCTTTATCAGCCGCATACATATATCCTGTATGTCAATTACGCGCTCCCGGATATAGGCGCTCTCCGCATTTTTAAGGGTATCGGCAAAAAATTCATACGCACGGATAATTGCCTGCGCCGCGGATATCTGCGGGTTCTGATACACCAGCTCCTGAAGCTTTTTCGCCAAAGCCGGATCGCGCACAATCGAAAGATGCGCCTTGAGCACTGCAGCTTCGGTCGGTGCAAGGCGCTCACCAAGTTTCTGCTGTATTTCATCCTGCAAAGAGTCCAGACCTTTGCGCAGGGACTTCCACTCGTTTTCGCTGCCTCCCGAAGGCAGGGCGCTGATTTCTTGGGGAATCGAGAGTCCGCCAGCCACAACAACCGCCCCCCTGCCGAAGCCGGGGCTGACAGGAGTTCCGCGGATATATGATACTTTTTCGCTTTCCAGCATTACCGGAAGCGGAGTCTCGCCTGCAGCCGTCTCAATTTGCGGCAAAGGCTCGTCGCACCCGGGGAATACGTTTTCAACGAATGACTTGATTGCAGCAAACGCCTTGTTCTGATCCTTACCTTTGATCGAAACACAGCACGTGTCATTCTGCTTGATATCCGCAGCCACCAGCGAAAGAACGCTTTTTGCGTCAGCTTCTGCGCCGTTGCGCTCATTAATCACCGTAATGGAAGATGTAAATTGCTTTGTAACCTCTTCGAGATTATTGGCAGGCCGGGCATGAACGCCGTTGGGCAAAGAGCAGGTAAAATTGAATTCAAGATGCGTATGTTTTAAACTCATGATAATTAATTAAAAAAACGACAATTTGAGGTTGATATTTAAATATATGCATTCTTTAGATATTTCGTGCCTGCTGCGCTAAAAAAAATAGTACGCGGCCTTAACAAGGTGTCTGTTACCATAGTATAAACTTAAAATCACCAGTTAAATCGTGCTCGTAATCGTAATCGATTGATTTGAAAGGTAGTTTAACAAAATGATAGCTTTACAGTCTATGCACCCTTTGGGTGAAAGCCCATTATTGCCATAGTTATCGATTACGAGTACGATTA
>Ga0105099_10000079_pt1 | contig 58087 bp, 56 predicted proteins | sample PPLLak3cmMay2015_2_FD_79138 | JGI IMG/M metagenome (GOLD analysis project Ga0105099, IMG submission 79138) | Freshwater sediment microbial communities from Prairie Pothole Lake near Jamestown, North Dakota, USA - PPLs Lake P8 Core (1) Depth... | ecosystem: Environmental > Aquatic > Freshwater >... | reverse complement strand
GAGACATCCGGGCCGCAGTTGTTCCCCGATATTTTCCCGCCGGATGAAAAGCCGACCCTGGAAGCGCTCATCGTGGATCAGGCCGATGCCATTGCGTACAATTGCCACGATCTCGATGACGGGTTGTCTTCGGGGATTATCGATTGGGAGGAGCTGGCCGATGTCCCGTTTTTAGAGGAGGTCCTCGATGAAACGGCGCATCTGTACCCGGTACTCGACAGTCATCTCCGGAGGCATATTGTCGTCAGAAGACTGGTGGATATCCAGGTTAGCGATCTGATGGTAACGGCGTTTTTTAATATCGAGCAGATGGGTTTTCGATCGCTCGACGATGTCAGGAAGGCGCCCGGAAAGGCCATGGTTTTTTCGGAACGGCTGAGCCAGAAGCTTCGAGGACTGAAATCGTTTCTTAATGAAAAGATGTATCGTCATCCACGGATGGAAGAAAACGGCCAGAGGGCCGAACGGGTTATCGAAGCCTTGTTCCGGAGTTATTGCGGCGACCCGAACCGCTTGTACGGCAGGTACAAAGAGCGGCTGGGGGTCGATCCGGTCGAGGTGATTGTCTGCGATTTTGTCGCCGGAATGACCGATCGTTTCGCTTTGAGAATGTTCGAAAATTTGGCAGGCTGAAAGCGGTTCTCCCGCTGTCACTATCCCTCTAAATGCCGATAAATATACAGGGAATCCCGCGCGGGGATTTCCCTTGAAATTGGGAGTATAAGGCCGGCCTTGATCCGGCAAGCGAGCGAACCGTTATATCAGCGAGGTGATTATGCTTCTGATGGAACTCCTCCGCAAAGTCCTGACCAAATCTTCCGGCATGGACAAACGGCTTTTGAAGGCCGAGATCAAAGCGATTCTGAATAATGAGAATGTCCGCCGCAGTCTTCGCGAGGCCGACAGCGAGACGCTTGACAGAATTAAACGGGATTTGGAAACGATTATAGGAGAAACGGTCGAGATCGAGGAATACTGCGCGCTTTACGAATAACTTCTTCCACCACTGAAAAAGATTTTAATTAATCTGAAACCTTTTTCACAATGGCGGTTGGGACCATTTTGCCAACTTCCCATATATCAAGAAGTTATTTCTCAATATAATCTAAGGCACGCCATTTGCCCTTGAGCAGGGCATGGAATGCTACTTCGGTTCTTTTCAAATAATGGCGTCACAAAGCGACGCCCACGACCGGCTGGTCTGCTTTTCCATCCCGGATGCCGGGATAATTTTCAAGGCTCCGTTCAATGGAGAGGCACTGCATACCGATTATGCTTCGCTTCTGACTCTATTGGAATTCGTGGAACTGAACGGCAAGCTTTTCGAGGGGAAAGATCTGAATATTTACGGCGATAATCTCGATCTGGTCAAACAGGTCAACCAGCAGTCGCCGGTTAAATATGAATTCACCGAACTGCTTAAAAAGACCCTCGATTACAAAAAGCGCTATAAATTCTCGCTGGGGTGGGTTCCCCGGCAGGAGAATCCCTCCATCGGCGGCTTTTCTAATTGACAGCCGTGCCTTTTAGCTGATATTTTCTGTCAGTGACTCCAACTGAATTGATAAACGAATTGGGGAAAGGGAAATTCCGCCCGGTCTATTATTTTTACGGGCCGGAGGAGTACCGAATCAAGGAAGCCGAGAAGGAAACGATACGGCGGTTTCTTCCTCCGGCATTGGTGAAAACCAACCACACCGGGATGTCGGCTGCCAAAAGCAAGGTGGAGGATATTCTGACCGAGCTATCTATTTTCCCGATGCTGGGAGAAAACCAGGCTTTCACCATTTCCGATATTCAATCGCTGCATCAATCGCATATCGAAAAAATTATCGGGCTGTTGAAGCCTCCCGATCCGCACCGGATTGTCATTTTTACTTCGCCCGCCGACAAGCAGCCGGGGAAAAAAACCAAGCTGTTTCAATATCTGACGGATAATACGACTCCGGTGGAATTCACCAAGCTGTCCCGTCCCAGCGCCGAAAAGCGCCTGCGGGGAATATTCTCGAAAAGCAATGTGATCATCGATGAGGAGGCCCTGCAAACCCTGGCAACCCTCTCCGGCGGCGACCTGGGGGGGATAATTCTCGAAGCGAATAAACTGGTTGATTTTATCGGCGAGGGGGGCAAAATTACGGGAGCGGAAGTCGCGGCGGTTTCATCCGACTACCAGGGCTTTAAAATCTATGAACTGACCGAATATATCGCCAGGCGCGAAATCGACCGGGCGCTGTCGGTGATCGATTTCCTGGTGAGTGCGGGGGAATCGTGGTCGGGGATAATGTTTTTTGTCGGGGAGCATTTCGCCGATTTATACCTGGTCAAGAACAATAAACCGCTGGGGAGCAAGCAGTGGCTGGCGGGAAGACTTCGCGAACAGGCGGCTCTTTTCGACAACGAGCAGTATGAGAAGATTATCGAATTGATTTCCGAAGCCGACCGAGATATCCGCGGCGGGGGCGGGAATGAGCGGACGGTCATCGAGAAGCTGATAATTGAAATCGCGATCCAGAACGGCGGAAAATGAGCAAAGAAATTCCGGAAGAAAAAGCGATTTCGGATGTATCCGAAGTGGAACGAAACTACGAACGGGAACTGATAGAAGATGCCCGGGAGGGGGATAAGTACGCTTTCGGGAAGCTGATAATGCTGCATCAGAAAAAGCTCCTGCGGACGGTGCTGCTCTTAACCGGTTCGCGGGACACCGCCCTGGATATCGTGCAGGACGCCTTTATCCGGGCCTGGAACGCCCTGAACGCTTTCGACCTGGACCGACCCTTCTACCCCTGGATCGCCACCATCGCCCGGTTCCTCGCCCTGAATTATATCAAGCGGGAGAGCCGGGGAAAGAGTCTCGACGACGAGCAGAACGCTAAGATCGAGATTGTCGACAGCGCGGCCGGCCCGCTGGATAAATTGATAGAAAAAGAGACGGACCGAAAATTCGCAGCGGCATTACGGGCTCTTCCGGAACAGTTTCGGACGGTTTTTGTCTTAAGAATGTACGAGGATATGAGTTACGACCAGATCGCGAAGACTTTGAATATTTCGGCCGGAACGGTCGATTCCCGGATCCACCGGGCCAGGGAGAAGCTGGTCGAACTTCTGAAAGATGAACTGGGATAATATGGACAAGAGCGAAATCAGACACAGGCTGGGAAGATTCCTCGATGGTGAACTGCCGGAAGAAGAAAGGCGGCAAACCGCGGAATTGATCAGGCAGAATCCCGACTGGCAGACCGAATATAATACGCTGCTCACGATTCGGGATATGGCCGACCGCCTGGAACTGGAGGCCGATGTTTCTTTCTGGGAAAAAAACCGGGATGAGATACTTGACCGGATCAAAGAGCGGGAAAAACCGGAAGCGGAGATTGTCAAAACAGAAAAATCGAACCGCCGCGGAATGGTGATAAAATTACTGGCGGTCGCGGCCTCGATTGCCATTATCGCTTTCGTTTCGATTTATGAATTCGAAACGATTTCGCCCGAGAAATCGCTGACTTCACCTCAGATGAGAATCGATGACCGCGCTGTCCCGGTTCCTGAGACAATTTCCAAAGAGGAACGGGAACAAATGGAGCAGTTGGCGGAACCGGAAGTAATCGATTCCAGCTATATCATGGGGGGAGAGACCGGGGCGGTTTCCGAGATAGTGGATATGACCGATAAGGATGCGGTTTCGATCAATCTGGCCGGAGGGCCGGAGTTTCGAAGACCCGACAGGAATGAAGCGGCGATTCAAGAGTTTGATAAGAAAGAAAAGCTTCTTCCGGCCGGAAGAGATGCCGCCGATGAGGCGATAAAGGCGCGGACTAAAAAACTGCCTGAAAAGCCGCCTGAACCGGCGATAAAAGAGCCGTCTCCGGAACCTCAGACTACGGCGGCGCCGATGAACGCCGCAAAGGTAGTGCAGCCGAAAGCTGCGGCCGAAAGCAAGCCGCAGGAGGCAGAGGGGTATTCGGCGGAGGACCTGGCGGAAACCGTCGAGGTACCGATACAGGAATTGAATCCTCAGAAACTGGATTCGCTCGATAATGTGTACTATGACCTGGTCTCTAAGCATTACCAGGAGATGGCGGTCAAAGGGCGCGACGTAAAAGGGGACGAGGAGATTCAGCAACGGATTAACTCCGTCGCCAGTGCCTATTTCTTGAACGGGGTCACGGTCAAAGACAGCTCCACGGTCCAAAAAATGATTGCGCGTCTGGAAAACCTGGCGGATCTGTCTCCCGATAGCGCCATGCGGGACAGCCTGATACAACTGGCCGATTCGCTGCGGCGGCTCAACCGGTAAAACTTTTTCTTAATTCTTTCGTAGTCTAAGTACAAGAAACACCCTAACCTCACAAAGGAGGGATGATGCGGAAAAGACTATATCGTTCACGAGTCGACAATAAAATCGCCGGTGTCTGCGGAGGGATGGCGGAATATTTCGATATCGACTCGACCATCGTCAGAGTAATCATGTTTCTGCTAATCTTCGCCCACGGGGCGGGGTTGATTATTTACCTGGTTGCCTGGATTGTCATGCCGCAGAAAGTGTTGCAGGATAGTCCATCGGTTACGGCCGGAAGCGGCGATAATCCTCCGCCGCAAACGCAGGCGCTGAGTCCGAGGGAAACGAATCCTCCGAAATCGAGCAGTACTAGCAGTATCCTGATAGGTGCAATCCTGATAATCCTGGGGCTGGTTATCCTGGCTCATAATATGTGGTGGTGGTTCGACTGGGAAGATTACTGGCCGGTGATACTGGTCGCAATCGGGGCGCTGATTCTATTCCGTGCCGTCGGTCGGGGAAATGAAAAGGAGACCAGTCCGAGGGAAGAGGGGGTAACCGGTGAGTCCGGCTAAACTGCGTTGGGGATTGCTTTTTATCACGGTCGGAGGGTTGCTCCTGGCGACCAAATCCGGCTGGCTTTCCGACTACTACTGGCTGGAGTTATTGGAATGGTGGCCGGTGCTGCTGATTGCGATCGGGGTCGAAAAGATTTTTCTCAAGACCGATTACCGAATAATATCGTACCTCAGCCCGATCGCGCTGGCGGCTTTGATGGTGTATCTGGCGGTCGATGTCGGGCAGAGGAATTCGAGCAGCAATTATTTTTCGCGGCTGGACTGGAGCGAAGAGGTGCGTCCGGAAGTCAAGCTGCTGCGGGCCGATATCAATAGCGGAAAGTACGATCTCAGGGTAAGCCGCAGTGTCAATTATCTGGCGGAAGTGCGGGCCGATCGTTATTCCCGCAAACCTGATATCGATTTTGCCGCCGACGATACTTCGGCCACGCTCGAAATCGACGAGCCGATGATATCGGGGGGAATTATCGTATTCCATGACGGGAAGTACAGCGACGACTGGCGGCTCTTTTTTTCCGACCAGGTTCCGCTCGATTTGAAATGCCGGGGGAAAGAGTCGGATATAAATCTGACTTTAACCGAAATCCCGGTTCGCGCGATTGATATCGACGATGACGAGGGGGATATTTATCTCAAACTCGGCGGCTTGAGTCCGCGGGTAATGGCTAATATCGGGGGAGACGACGCGAGACTTACTTTCCGCCTTCCGCAAGGGACAGGATTGAAAGTCATCGGTGAAAATTACGGCGGGTACCTGAGGACGCTGGGCATGGAAGAGGCGGGCGACGCCCATTTCAGCCCGGATTACGACAGTGCCTCGGTGCAGGTGGAACTGGAGATTAAAGACCAGTTAAGGCATCTCTCGATCGAATATTATTAGCTGTCAAAATAGCTTGCTTTTGGGCGGCATAATGGTCTATAATCCTATTGAGGAACCAGTTATGCCGCGTTTTTTTATTACAGCATTAATGCTTTTATTTCTGATCTCGGGGTGTTCCGCTCCGGAAGGTAATTATTGGAAGAAATCCGGGATTCTCAGAGTCGGAACCGACGCCACCTATCCCCCTTTTGAAACGGTCAATACCGATAACCGCAAAGTCGAGGGGTTCGATATCGATGTCATGAACCGCATTTGCGAATTGAACGGCCTTAAACCCGAATACATTATTACTCCTTTCGACGGCATTATCGCCGGACTCAAGGGGTATAAGTACGACTGCATCCTTTCGGCCATGACTATCACTCCGCAGCGGGCGGCTATTGTCGATTTTTCCGACAGCTATTATCGGGCGGGACAGATCGTGGCGGTGGGGCGGAATGACAGCACGATAAGGAGTGTCGACGATCTCACCGGCAGGATGGTCGGAGTGCAGCTCGGGACAACCGGCGAGAGGTACGCCAAATTGCTGCCCGGAGTGACAGTGGTGCCGTACGAGAATATCGGGGCGGCCTTTATCGAACTTGAAAACGGGCGAGTCGACGCCGTCCTGAACGATTATCCCACGACCATGGAATATATCCACCTTAAGGGGACGGCCAAAACGGTCGGGGATTTGCTGAGCGAGGAGCACTATGGCATCGCGGTCAGGCCGGGGGACGAAGAGCTATTGACCATGATCAACAAGGCCATCAGAATAATGAAAGAGGATGGGGAGTTCGAGCGAATCGGCGCGAAGTGGTTCAAGAATATCGAAAGTATCGATTCGCTCGACGAGGCTGAGGATTCACCGGAAGCGATGCCGGATACGGCCGAATAGAATTAAATTCGTCATATATAAGTCCGGAGGAGGGGCGAAAATTAATGGATAAATTCGAGTTTCTGATCGGAAACTGGAACCTGGAATACCGGGTTCCCGAAAGCAAATTCAGTCAAAAGGCGACCGGGACCGGTTCCGGGCAAATCCGGCGGATATTGAATGATAAGTACGTCGCGTTCGATTATGTCTCGGATATCAACGGCAAGAAAGGGGAGGCGCACGCGGTCTTTGCCTGGGACGCCAAGGCGGAAGTATACCGTTTCTGGTGGTTTGAAAATTCGGGGAATTTCTCGATGGCAACCTGCGGTTTTTCCAACAAGGATACCCTCTGCCTCAACTGGCACGACAGCCTGCTTCATCAGACATTCCGCAAAATCGGAGATGATAAGGTCCTGCTGCGGATGGACGCTCCGAATGCGGAAGGGGATTGCGACCTTATCCTGGAAGTGCTGCTGACGAGGGTCTAAGGCCTTTCCCAAAAAGCGGTTACATAAAAGTTGCGTCAGTTCCTTAGTGAGGAGCGATATTCCTGCGACGAACGGTGAACTGACGCTCCGACCATGCGGCAGGTCACACTTCCGTTTCGCTTAATGGCTTAGGGCGGAAGCAAGACCTGCCGCAACTATTCGAGGGAATCCGGTGCCGCTACTGCGATTAAAATGAAAACGATCTGGCGAAGGGCCTTTGGAACAGCCGCCGACTATTTGCCCGCTAAGATTTCGTCTATAGAATTAATCTTGATACCGGCCATGTTGAGAATGTCGATGGCCTCCCGTTTGCGGTAATCGTTTTTATAAATCACCTGAATGACATTCCCCAGGTTTATCAGCCGCTTGGCACAGGCGGCGCAGGGGAGGTGGGTTACGAAAACGACCTTTTCGATTTCGCGGGGGGAATCGCAATTAATGACGGCGTTTTCCTCCGAATGCAGGCATCCGCAGTTGCCGACTTCGTCCCGGTCGCAGGTATTGGGCAGACCGGTGGCGTTGCCGTTATAGCCGATGGCGAGGACCTTGCGAAAATCTTTGGAAGTTATCACAGTTCCGACCTGGAGGCGTTTGCAGGTGGAGCGTTTCGCGATCGCTTCCGCGAATTCCATGTATACCTGGTAGAAAGATGGGCGGTCCGACATTCTATTCTATTCCTCTGCTTTGACTGGGAGCGAAAATAATAGCTAAAGGGGGTTAAGGCAAGGAGTTTAAGCGGCGCAGGCTCCTGCGTTTGGTTGTTAGCAAGGGCGTCAGTCGGATTGGGAAAGAAGTTGAAAATTTTGCCCCTGCAAAATCTGAAACTCCCGCCATTGCTTATAGCAGAGGCATCTCAAAGTTGCGTCAGGTCCATACTTAAATTTTGTATTCGCTTCTAACATAGAACGGTAGGTCAAACCCTCGCGGTTTCGACATTCATTTTCTCGCAGAGAAATGTTCGCAATCCCCCCTATTGTGCGCGGTCCCGCCTCGGCGGAATCCCATCTGCCCGTCCTTCTCTATTGCCACCTCCGTCCACGCACTTTACGCGTCAGGAACCCCTTCCTGACGCCGAAACTTATTCCCACCATCTCTCTTGTCATTCTCCCCCTCTTTCCAATCTCGTCTCTCGACTTTCGATTTTCAATCAGCCCCCTGCAATTTCACTACAACTTCAGTGGTAAAAATCCAGCGCCCCCTTTTATGAAGGAGGCTATAACTATGCCCGTCACCTACAAACACGGTCAAACCCCTGCCATTTTTAATATTTGGCGTTGTTTTTCGATTGCCGGGATTATTTCCATTTTGCCTCGACATTTTGGCCGGAAAGAAAACACACAATGTGTGTCAATTATGAAAAACAAACCCATTTCATGGTACTATGCAAGAAGACAAGAACTTACGGTGACTTAGCGCCTGGGGAAACTGCCGGTCACCTCTATGGAGACCGTGCAGATCAAAGCTCTGCCGCGCACGTTAAGGGAGAATTGCGGCAAAAAATCCCGTTGCGTTTTATGGAGATTTTGGTATTTTATTTGGCTATGGCAATCCGCTATAAGCTTACCGCACTTGAGGGAAAAATAATCGCCATCGACGGTCCGGCCGGGTCGGGCAAATCGACCACGGCCAAGGCTTTAGCCTCGCAGCTGGGATTCGTTTATCTCGATACCGGCGCGATGTATCGCGCCCTGACCTGGTTTGCTCTTCAGAACGATATTGCGACGGATAACGGGAAACTCCTGGCATCCGTGGCGGCCAAACTGACCATTGATTTCAAGAAGGAAGACGATGTAAACCGGGTTTTTATCGATGATACCGATGTCACCGCCGAAATCAGGACGCCGGAAGTGACCCTGCATGTATCTGAAGTCTCGGCGCATCCGGAAGTCCGCAAAGAAATGGTGAAACGCCAGAAGGAACTGGGGAAAAAAGGGAATATCGTGGCGGAGGGGAGAGATACTACCTCGGTAGTTTTTCCGAAAGCCCATATCAAGGTCTATCTCGATGCCTCACTGGACGAACGGGCGCGGCGGCGGTTTCTGGAACTGGGTAAAAATGGGACTGCCACCACGATTGAAGAGCAGAAAGCGGATCTGGAACGCCGGGATAAGCATGACAGCACCCGGAGGGTTTCGCCGCTAAAAAGGACCCGCGATTCCATTGTTATCGATACCACCAATCTCACTATCGACGAACAGGTCGAGCGCATAGTGAAATTAATCAAAACGAAACTCACCACCATATGATGTTATTATACCGGACCGGATGGGCCCTGTCACTTCTGACGGCCCGCGTTTTCTTTCGCCTGCGCCGCTATGGGCATGAGAATATCCCGAAGGAGGGGGGATTTATCATCGCCAGCAACCATAAATCGCTGGCAGATCCGCCACTGGTGGGGAGTTGTATCCGGCGCCCGGTCCATTTTATGGCCAAAAGGGAGCTTTTTCGGAACAAAATCTTCGGCTGGCTCATTTCACAAACGAACGCTCACCCAATCCGTCGAGGAGCCATCGACAAATCGGCAATTGATATGGTTGAAGGGCTGCTGAGCCGGAACCAGGGCGTGGTGATATTTCCGGAGGGAACCCGGGCGCGGAATGTGGATTTCCTTGATCCCAAGCCGGGAGTGGGAATGATCGCCCGGAAAGCGCTGGTTCCGGTGGTTCCGGCCTATATTCACGGGTCGGATAAGCTTTCGGATGTTTTCTGGGGAAGAGAGAAAATGAGGGTTATTTTCGGGGAACCGCTTGACAAAAGCGAGATTATCCGATATGATGATGCGAAACTCGGCTACCGCGAGCTTACCGAAGAAATCATGCGCCGGATAAAGGCGCTCAAAGAAGAATTACTGCTTCGCTCGGGAATCTCCCAGTAAAAGAGATAAAGAGTTTTGCGTTAAAGCCGAAGCGTAACTTTGAATATCCCGCCCCGACGGGAAGCCGTCGCGGGATAAATATATGTATTAAGGAGGAACTTTTAACCATGGCTAAAGCCGCGAACAAGTCCGCATCCAAATCCAGACAAGATGGAGATGACAGAGCGGCGGCTCCACTTTCCAAACGGAAGGTGGCAAAGTCAAAAAAGACCAAAACCAAAAAGGTTAAACTGGTCAAAACCGATGAGCTTGAACTGACCGATCAAGAACTTGATCAGGATTCGGAACAAGAAGACCGCATCATGACGGCCCGCATGAAACGGCTTTCGGAGAAAGCCGCCAGTCGGGTTGCCGATGAGAACATCCAGACGCCTGAGGTGGTAGCGGTGGCGTCGATGACGCTGACCGAAATCCACGGCAGTCAGTATTCCGAACAGGAGTACGAACGGTTGCTGGACATCTACGAAAGCACCATCAAGGATATCCGGGAGGGAGAAATCGTTTCCGGGAAAGTCCTCGGGGTGACTCGTGACGATGTCATCGTAGATGTCGGGTTCAAGTCGGAAGGGATCATACCGATCGGGGAATTCACTCCCCCCCTTAACATTTCAGTCGGCGACGAAATCGAGGTTTTCCTCGAGCAGATCGAGGACCAGAACGGCCAGTTGGTGCTGTCGAAGTCCAAAGCCGATTTCATGAAAGTATGGGACCGCATCCACGAAAAGCACGATTCCGGCGAGCTGGTCAAAGGCCGGCTGGTCCGCAGAATCAAGGGTGGCGTGGTGGTCGATATCATGGGAGTCGATGCTTTCCTGCCCGGTTCGCAGATTTCGCTGCGCCAGGTGCCGGATTTCGACGCCCTGATCGGGACCGAGATGGATTTCAAGATCATCAAACTGAACAAGAATCGCCGGAACATCGTGGTATCGCGCCGGGTCGTTCTCGAAGACGAGCGGGAGAAGAAACGTTCCCTGCTGCTCAAAGAGATCGAAGTCGGCCAGGTCCGCGAAGGGGTGGTCAAGAACGTCACCGATTTCGGGGTCTTTATCGACCTGAACGGTGTCGACGGCCTGCTCCATATCACCGATATGTCCTGGGGACGGATCAAGCATCCGTCGGAAATGGTCAATCTCGGCGATACGATTTCGGTCAAGATTCTCGATTTCGACGAAAAGACCTCGCGGATTTCGCTGGGCTTGAAACAGCTCACGCCGTATCCGTGGGAGAACATCGAAGAGAAGTACCCCATCGGCAAGAAAGTCACCGGCAAGGTGGTTTCGATTACCGATTACGGCGCATTTGTCGAACTGGAGAAAGGCGTCGAGGGGTTGATTCATATTTCCGAAATGTCCTGGACGCAGCATATCAAGCATCCGTCCAAGATCATGAACGTCGGCGACAAGATCGACGCCGTGGTGCTTTCGGTCGATCGCGATAACGAGAAGATTTCGCTCGGTATCAAGCAGATGGAACCGGATCCGTGGGAAACCATCGAAGAAAAGTACCCGGTCGCGAAGATCGTGTCCGGCAAGGTGCGCAACCTGACCGCATTCGGTTCGTTCATCGAGCTGGAAGAAGGTATCGACGGCCTGATTCACATTTCCGATATGTCCTGGACCAAGCGAATCCAGCATCCTTCGGAACTGATGAAGAAAGGCGACAAGATCGATATCAAGATTCTCAAGATCGATCATGACAACCGCCGCATTTCGCTGGGCCTGAAGCAGCTTCAGGAAGACCCGTGGCCGAAGATTTCTCGGAAATATTCGGTCGGTTCGGAATGTCTCGGGACTATCACGCGGGTGATGGACCGCGGGGTTTCGGTGGAGCTTGACGGCGAGGTGGAAGGATTCGTTCCGACCAACCAGCTGAGCAAGCCGGATATCGAAAACCCGAGCCAGGCGTTTTCCGATGGGGAGCAGATTCCGCTGCAGGTAATCGAATTCGACCGGGCTTCGCACAAGATCGTGCTGTCGGTCGATGCCTATTACAAGAAGCGGGAGAAAGCCGAACTGGATCAATTCATGGCGGGTCATCCGACGCGGACGGTATCGATGGGGGATGCTCTGGCAGGTCAAGCCGGAGGGTTGACCGGAGAGACCGAAAGTGCGGAACCGGCCGAAACGGCTCCTGCTGAAGAAACCGCTTCCGCTAAAGATTCGAGGAGTGAAACTCTTGAAAGTAGTGGAGAGGAAGAACAGCCGCAGTAAATTCAACGCCGCGAGGCGCTTGAAATAAAAACGAAGCCCCGTGGAAACGCGGGGCTTTATTTTTGGGCGAATCCCGTATATTATAATGTTATGAAAAAGTATGTGATGGAGACGATCGGCTGCCGGCTCAACCAGTATGAGACGGAAAAAATCGCAGTCGCGCTGAATAATTATGGGTTCAAGCGGACCGACAACGGCGAAGAGGCCGATCTGTTCATCATCAATACCTGCACGGTGACGGCGCGGGCGGATGCCTCGAATCGGAGTGTCATATCCAAAGCGGTGCGGCAAAACGGGAAGGCTCCGGTGGTGGTGATCGGGTGTTATGTCGACGCCGAGCCGGAAAAAGTGGCGCGGCTGAACGGGGTCGACCTGGTGCTGAAGAACGCCGAGAAAGAGGATGCGGTCGAAATCATCAAGCGGTCGTATCCCGAGTTGTTCGACGCCGATGTCGAATATAACGGCGAAAACCTCATCGAGGATTTTTACCGGCATAACCGGGCCTGGGTGAAAATCGGCGACGGCTGCGACCAGCGCTGTTCCTACTGCATTATTCCCTCGGTACGGGGGCCGGTGACCAACCGTCCGGCAGGTGAAATCATCGCCGAAATCCAGAATTTGTCCAACCATAAGTACAACGAAGTGGTTCTGACCGGGGTGCATATCGGGAAGTACAAGACTCCGGAAGTGAAATCGCTGGCGGAACTGGTGCAGGCGATATTCGAGAAGACCGATATTTTTCGGATTCGGCTGTCGTCGATCGAGCCGCAGGAAATTACGGACAGGCTGATCGATACCGTTAAGACGGCGCGTGAGCGCGTTTGCCGGCATTTGCATGTGCCGCTGCAATCGGGGTCGGACCGGATATTGAAGCTGATGAAACGGCCGTACGATTCGCGGAAGTATCTCGACACCCTCGAAAAGATAAAAAACGCCATTCCGGGAGTGGTGATAGGCGCGGACATAATAGTGGGGTTCCCGGGAGAGACCGAAAGGGATTTCGCGGAATCGATGCGTGTAGCGGATTTCGGGCTTATCGATTATCTGCACGTATTCAGCTATTCGGATCGGCCGGGGACGGCGGCTTCGAAGATGACGGGGAAGGTCTGGCCGGAGGAGATAAAGACCCGCAACAGGATTTTGCGGGGGATATCCGACCGGAGGCATTCCGAGGCACTCAAGCGGGAAGTGGGGAAGACCGTTTATGCCATATCCGAATCGTTTGCCGGAATCAACGGCGGGCGGTATCACGGGGTGACCGATAATTATCTCCAGGTGCTTCTTCCGAAAGAGGCGGCCGGGGGGAAAGAGGTCATTAAGCTGACCGTAACCGGGACGGAGAAGGGGTATCTGGTGGGGGAGTAGTGGGGGGATAAGTCGTACGAAAATAATGTCGGGTTTCTCACTGGTTCCGCGAGACGGAACTCGTTCAAAACCGCGACGTCCTGATTTCACTTTTTCTCTTCGAGAAAAAGCTTGTCGAAACCGTAAAGGTTTCGACCTACCGCTCGGCTCACCCGTCAGGAACCCATTATTGACGGCGGTTATGCGGCAAAAACGGGGGTGGTATGGTGGTGCGGGTTGGGGATCGTTCGCTGTAAGTCGATGTCTCCGTGTATAGTGCGATGAAATGGGTTTGTTTTTCATAATTGACACACATTGTATTTTATCTTTCCGGCCAAAGTGTAGTGGTAAAATGGAAATTATCCCGGCAATCGAAAGACAACGCCAAATATCAAAAATGGCAAGGGTTTGACAGCGTTTGGGGGTGACGGGCATAGTTATAGAGCTCCTCTATATAAGGGGGGCGGTGAATTTTCACCATTGAAGTTGTCGTGATTTTGCGGGGGGGGGGTAGGAATATTTGGCCCTAGAATACGTTGAGGCAAAAGCCAAAAGAGTTGCCTTAGACAGCTTTTAACACCCTAAAAGGGTGTTTTACCGGTTTTGGTAGTGAAATTGCGGGGGGGATATGGAGACAATTAAACCATAACGGTTTAATTGTGAAGTCAAAACCGCCCTTCGAAGCTCAGGATCTTCGACGTTGCTCCCGCCCTACGGAACCGTCTACTAGTTCAGAAATTCGTGGCTACTTTAATTGCACACGGCCCACCGTAGGTTATCTTCTTTCCGTCAGGGGACCATTTTGCCTGAGTGCTATTCGTAACTGTGGCGTCCTGGATAAGTCGAACTTCGCCAGTTCCATCTTCATTCATTGCATAGATTCCGTCACCAGCCCTTATTACCAACCATCGGTGAGCACCGCTTCTCTCCCAGTCAGCAACCATACCATTGATGTTAATTCTCTCCGCGCTTGCGCCGACAACGACCGGCATTATGTATTGGAGATAAGTTCCACTTGAATTAGATAAGAAGATCAATTTAGCACCATTCGGCGACCATATAAGTGGCCCAGTTTCATTAAATGATGTAAGAGTGAAGCGGCTTGCTCCAGAATTCGTCGGTAAAATATAAATATCATGTGAACAAATATAGGCAATACGACTACCATCTGGCGAATAGCTTGGCCAGGATGGATATTGGTTACCCGTAGTCACCCTACTTAGACTAGTACCATCGAGGTTTACTTTGTACAAATCTGCTCCTTGTATGCCTCCGATCGGCGACGCAATAAATGATCGTGAAAATACCGCGACTGGTTCTGTTGGAGATACTGACGGGTAAATGTATCCAGATGTCGTGCCATCTGATGTCGATGCCACTGATTGTGCTGTTCCCCCAGCAGCAGGGACTATCATGATATCATGATCTTCAGTGGATCCCATACATGGCTGTCTTGAAGAGAATATTACAAAGTTACCATCATTTGACCAACATGGAAAAAATCCCCCAGAGGCAATCTCAGTTATTATAGCATTTGATTCATGTCCGCTGGGATTATTATTCCCATTTCCTGAAGAATTCCCGCAATTCAGGGTAAAGCCCAAAAGGGCGATTACCCCGAAAAATAGAAAGAATAAATGCCTCATAGCACAGTCCCATTCTTTAGTCTTTAGATTTAGGTTAATATTCACGGATACAATAGCCTCGCTTTAATGCCGAGATTCATAGTCCCATAATTGGCATAAAAGAAAAAACTGACCTTGTGTAATTGTAAAAATATAGTTTTTCTTACCCGCCTTTGCAATTGAATTTGTAAATTTTGAATTTACGATTGAATTCCTTTCCCACCCAACCGGAAAAGGTTTCCTGAAAGCAGTTGGAATATTTTTCTTTTGAGATTTCTCCGTTTATATAAGTCCCTCTAAATCAACCATTTATCTCTCTGTCTGTAAAGTTGGCACGGGGGTTGATTAAAGTATTCACGGAGAAATAGCATTTGTACGTGTGCCATGAGTGATACAGAAGAACTAAAAGGCAGTAGTGTTCCGGAGGTTGTGGGACTTGACGACAGCGATCTCGAAGATACCGAACAGGGCAAACAGCAGCCTAAACAGAGTCTGCTTAAAAAGCTGCTCATTCCGGCCGGAGTCGGACTCGTTACGCTGGTCCTGGCTTTCGCAGCCGTGCAGTATTTCGGACAAGCCGATGAAGCGGTTCCCGAAGAATCCTCCGAACAAACCGAAGCCTCAGCCGAGCCGAAGCCGGAAGCTGAAAAGCCTGTCAAGGCTCAAAGCTGGCTGGAGGAACTGGAAATGATGGCACAAAAGGAAGTGCTGGATGCCAAAGGGAACGTGGCAGATCCTCAGAAAACGACCGAGGAATCAATGACCAAGCTCGAAGCGGAATACACCTTAATGAAGCAGCAGAAAGATTTGAGTTTCGATACTTCGGAAGCGATGGCCGAGCTCGGTTTCCTCAATTATATGCAGGAACAGGAACAGAAGGCCGAAACGGCGAGCGACAAGTATTCCGGAGGCGACACTGTTTCCGGTTTTGCCGCAGCCGGGATGTCGGTGCAGGATTCGGTGGATACCCTGAACTGGATTCAGAAGGAAATGGCCCGCCTTAATAAAGAAGAAAAGCAGATCAGCACTCTTCGTGCGGAACTCGAACAGAACCAAAAAGACCTCGAAACCCGCAAAAATGAAATCGACCGGGCGCTGGCTCGTGTCGAGCAGGTGGAATCGGCCCGGGTGGCCAGTGTCGCCAGATTGTACGACAGCATGAAACCGGAAGAGGTTGCGGCGCTTTTTGAAAACCTCGAAGACAAGATCGTGCTGGCAATTCTCCCGAAAATGAAGTCGCAAAATGCCGCCAAAATCCTGGGGCTGATGCCTCCGAAACGAGCGGCCAGAATTTCAACCAAGATGATAACGCTGCTGGATTGATAGATGAACCCGTTTTTAAACATATTAGGCCTTCAGAATCCCGGTGACGCGAAAGGGATGATTCCTTTAGGCGGACAGCCGGCGGTTGACGGGAAAATCACGGGAATGGTTTTCTCGGAAATCCTGGCGCTGGGAATGACCGGTGATCAGGAAATGTCTTTCATGGAGAATATTCTGGGAGCTGGAACGCAGGAAACTCAGGGCAATATTCTAAATATCCCGCAGGCAATTCTTCCGCTCGGAGTAAATCATCTTGAAGAAAATCCGCAGTTATTGCAGGAGCAGAATTCCGGCAATGAGGCAGTGCCGACCGATGACGTTATTATAGTGCAGCCGGTCAGTATGATGGCTCTTCCGGAAGGAATCGCGACCGTGGCGGTTCCGGATGAAGCCAGTCAAGCCAATGCCATAAATAATGAAAATGAAGAAATTCCGATTAATGTTAAAAATCATGTTTTGATGCCGCAGGTTAAACTCCAATCCGAACCTGAGGCAATTCAACGGCCCGAGGTATATAATAGTATTCCGCAGAATGTCAACATTGCGGCATTGCGGACTTCCGTTGCCGCAGAGCCGACCGTTATCATTGAGGACAATCTCAAGCCGGTCAATCCCGAAGTTAAGGGGGATGAGGCCAAGGCGGTCGATGTTTTCAAATCGGTCCTTAATATAAAAGAGCTGCAAATCAATTCAGCCATCAAGGAACAGCCGGTTACCGATCTGAAGCAGGTCAACACTCCGGCTCCGGTCCGCATCACCGACGGTACCAATATTTCTCAGGGACAGACCGGTGAAGAGGAGGCGGCTTTTGATATGAACCGCGAAGCGGGGAGCGGCGTGCAATCCAATGTGAGCCTGAAAGAGCTGGCATTGAAGACGGACGGCGATAAGGGGACATTCGAAGCTCTGTTCGACGGCAAGGCCGTTGAGTCAAAGAGTCAATCCGCTGAAGCCTCGGTACAGGTTAAGACCGACGCCGATATGACCGTTCAGAGTCAAAGCAGTTCCACGAACATTATGGAGACTGAAAAGATCCAGGCTCCGCCGGTTCGGTTCGTGGTTCCGTCGGAATTGAACGACGGCAAAAATCTCGACAATCGTACAGTAATGATAAAGATGGAACCGGAACATCTCGGTCCGGTTCGGATGACCTTGACCACGTTCCACGACGGACTCAGCGCCCGTTTGGTAGTCGATACCGCGGCGGCGAAGACGGCGGTGGAATCCAATTTGAATCAACTGATGCAGCAGCTCGACCGCCAGGGAATCCGGGTGGAGGCTTTCCAGGTTTCGGTGGGGGGATCGCAGGTGGGTGAAAATTCCGGCGATCGCACCATGGCCCGGTTCGGCAAAGGGACGGCTCGCAGCCAGAAGAGTTTCGGTAATTATTCGATTCAATCCGCAATCGTCGGAGGTACTAATCGGTTAGGGCAGTACATCGGGGCGGGCGGAGTGAATTGTTTCGCGTAAAGGAGTAAACGATGGGACTGATATCACCGGTAGCGACCGATTCGCGCGGTAATTCGATTACCGCGGCGGCGCAGAAGGAACTGGGGAAGGACGATTTCCTGCAACTGCTGATTACCAAGATGACACATCAGGATCCTCTGAATCCCATGCAGGATGAAGATTTCGTGGCGCAGCTGGCGCAGTTTTCATCGCTGGAGCAGATGGCCAATATCAACGAATCGCTGCAGCAGTCGCTGGATTGGGATTACCTCCAGATGCAGACCATCAACAATACCATGGCGACTTCGCTGATCGGCAAGGAAGTATCGGCGTCGTATTCGGGGGTGTATCTCGACGATATCAATGAGCCGGGCATCAGTTTTATCACCGACAGGTACGCCAGTGAAGCGGAAATCAACATATACGATAGCAGCGGGAATAAAATCCGGACCATCGATGCCGAAGACCTCGGCGCCGGAACCCAGACATTTACCTGGGACGGCCGGGACAGCCGCGGCAACCGGGTTGACGAGGGCTATTATACGATCGGTATAACGGCGCTCGATAAGGACGGGGAGTCGTTCAATCCCTCGACGCTGTTGACCGGGAAGGTAACGGCGGTCAGTTACAAGGAAGGTTCCGCGTACCTTCAGGTGAACGGTGTGGAAATCCCGCTGGCGGATATCCGCTATATCGGGGAGTACAATCCGGAAGAGGATTCCTGAAAGGGAGCCGAGATATGCAGATAAACCAGTACGATACGAATTTAAGGCTGCTTGAAATCGCGGGGCGGAACAAGGTCCAGCCCCAGGCGAAAATCGAAAAGAGCGAAAGCAAGGATGCAAAAAGCACCTTTGCCGAGGAACTCGGGAAAGCGAGCAACCTGAATTTTTCGAAACATGCTTCGGCGAGGATATTCTCGCGGGGAATCGATATGTCTCCCGCCAAGCTGGAACAGCTGGCCGGAGCGGTCGACAAGGCCGCCGGCAAGGGAGCCCGCGAGGCCTTGATACTCGATGATAACGCCGCCTACGTGGTTTCGGTGCAGAACCGCACGGTGATTTCGGCTTTCAGCCGCGAGAATCTCCGTGAAGGGGTTTTCACCTCGATCGATTCGGCGGTCATACTATAACGGAAAGAGTGATGATAATAGAAACATACAATGAAACAAGCTGGACCCCGTTTGAAACGGGGAGGCTTCTTTCGCAAGTGAGGAGGAAGTGCTGATATGATGGCATCTCTTTACTCCGGAGTTTCGGGTCTGAGAAATCACCAGACCCGCATGAACGTGATCGGTAATAACATTGCCAACGTCAATACGGTCGGGTACAAGACCGGCCGGGCGATCTTCACGGAAGCTCTGGTTCAAAGTTACAGAGGAGCGGGACGACCGACGGCGTTTTCCGGCGGAACTAATCCGGTGCAGCTCGGCCTGGGGATGCAGGTATCGACGATCGATAACCTGTTTCAACAGGGGGGACTGGAATCGACCGGGCAGGTGACCGACTTGGCGATACAGGGTTCGGGATTCTTTATCCTCTCCAATAATTCCGGGGTATTCTATACCCGGAACGGAGCCTTCAGCTTCGATGCCGATTCCAACCTGGTCGATCCGGCCAGCGGACTTTATGTCCAGGGACGCATGGCTGACAACACCGGGCAGATACAGGTGACCCGTCCGATCGGTAACATTACCGTTCCGTTCGGTCAGCAGGACCCGGCTCGGGCCACGACTTCGGTAACCGTAGCAAATAACCTCGATTCCACCGCGACCGATTCGGAAGCGACTCTGGCATCCACGGGGACATCGAATATAACCATCGTGAACGGTGAGGCGGCCAACGGCGCCGGCGGGGTGCATACCCTGACCATTACCGGGACTCAGGCGACCCGTTCGACCTTTATGGGTGCGAACATCGCCGATGACGGAACCGGCAACCCGGGAGCGATTCTTTCGGCAAACATGACCCTGGCTTCGCTGGGGGTGACCGATACTTCCAACTTTACCATCAGCCGCGATAACGGCGCGCGGAGCGACGTTATCACCGGTCTGACCGTCAATTCCACGGTCGGCGACCTGGTGTCGGCGATCAATGAAATCGACGACCTGGAAGCACAGCTGGTCGATATCATGGCCGGAACCGTTATTGTAGGACGGGAAATACAGATCAATCGGACGGTGGCCGGAGCGGGCACCGATTTCAATTTCGAAACCAATGTTTCGCAGGTGGTTCTTGACGCCAACGGCGTTCCGCGGACGAATCCGTCAACCCAGTCGACATTTACGGGAACGAATGTCACCGGCGGACCGCTGACTCTGGCGACGACGCTGTCGTCGATTAACGCTGCGATCGACACGACCGGCTTTACGATTTCGGTCGACGGCGGTCCGGGGTCTTTGATAGATCTTTCGGGCTTTGCCGATCCCACCGTGGGGGATTTGATTACCGCGATCAGCGCCATTCCGGGTGTGACGGCGTCATTGTCGGCCGGAGGCGAACTGACGATTACGCGGGACACTCCGGGTGCTTCGTACAATGTTACTGCGACCGATAACGGCGGTCCGGATATCCTTTCGGAAGTCTTCGGACAGGCCTCGCCGCTGAGCATCAATAACGGTGTCGACGGCGATATCAACAATATCGCGGGTGTGATATTCGGCGTAGCCGACGGTTCGACCCTGGTCGGAAACAACGGCACCGATCATACTTTCGCGGTGAGCGACGTTTTTCTGCCCAACGGCGGGGTGCAGCAGCCGGCGGTGTCGCTGGGAGTTTATGTCGATCCCAACGACGGTCTGGCCAAGGGAGTGACCGGTCTGGGCGGCGGCGGTGTGACAATCCGCACCCCGGATACGGGACTTACGGCGGGGACGGCGGTGATTAACACCGAAGACACCCAGCACAGTACATCCATTACCGTTTACGATACTCAGGGGGGAACGCACGCGCTGACGCTGACGTTCACCAAGTCGCATAATGCCAACGAATGGAACTGGACGGCCGGTTTCAACGCCAACGAAACCATTACATCCGGCGGAAGCGGCGTGGCCCGATTCAATACCGACGGTTCACTGCTGTCGTTCACGTACAACGGCGGAGCCTCCGGTATCACCTTCAATCCCAACACCGGCGCGGGTCTTTCGGCCATCGAAATCGATCCCGGTTCAATCGGCCTGACCGACGGTCTGACCGGTTTCGCGGGAGCTAATTCGGCGTCGATCATGTCGCAGGACGGTTACAGCGTGGGTGTTCTCGATAGTATATCCATCGACCAGGGAGGCAGTATCTACGGCATATTCACCAACGGCGTCAGCCGGGTGCTGGCCCAGATTGCCGTGGCCGATTTTAATAACGTGTCCGGTCTGAGCAAATCCGGCGATTCGCTCTGGCGGTCGTCATCGAACTCGGGTGAAGCCCGGGTCGGGGTGGCCGGCGAAACCATTTCCGGTTCGATTTCCTCCGGCGCCCTGGAATCATCCACGGTAGATATTTCTCAGGAATTCACTTCGATGATTACAGCGCAGAGAGGATTCCAGGCCAACGCCAGGATTATCACCACCTCCGACACCATGCTGGACGAACTGGTAAACCTGAAGAGATAATGAGTTGAGCCGTGATTAAAGTAACACGCTTGAATAACAGCGAAATAGTCATAAACTCGGAGTTGATCGAGTTCGTCGAGTCCAGTCCCGACACCATAATCAGTCTGACCGACGGGAAGAAGATAATGGTAAAGGAGACGCCCGACCAGATAATCAGGAAAGTCGCCGATTTCAAGCGGCTTTCCTTCGGGATAGACGTGAAAGAGAAAGAAACACAGAGGAGTTAGGATATGCCTAAAAAAGGACCGGAACCCGAACTCGAAGCCACGACTTCGACCGAAACGCCGGTAGCTCCTCCCAAAAAGAAACTGGGGGGACCGGTACTTTACATAATCATCGCGGTGATCATGGTGGCTGGGGGGTATTTCGGCGGGACGAAATTCCTGGGTAAATCCGGGTCGCATGAAGAAGAGTCCTCCAAACAGGCCGCGAAAGAGGATAGCAATACGGCGGCGCCGTCTCATACCGAGATGGTGATGGTCGACGATATCATCGTCAATCCTTCCGGAACCGGCGGGACCAGATTCCTGTCTTGCTCGATCGGATTCGAGATGACGGCGGGAGAAGCGGTAAAGCAGTTCGAGAGCCGTCGGCCGATGATCCGCGACGCCTTGATAACGATCCTGGGTTCCAAGACGCTGGAACAGCTTTCCGACGCCAAGGAAAAGGAAATCACCCGTTACCAGATAAAAAGGCGGGTGGAGCAATTGTTGAATTCACAGGATTTGCAGGGAGTCTATTTCACGGACTTCGTGCTGCAATAGGGAGTAACGATAAGTGGCGAAGATCCTTTCACAGGACGAAATCGATGCCCTGTTGACGACCGTGTCGGCGAGCGAACAGGAGGCGGATTCATCTCAGTCGCACGCCGCCGAAGAATCGCGGGTGATTGCCACGTACGATTTCAAGCACCCTAACCGGGTTTCCAAAGACCAGGTCAGGACGCTGGAAAACATGCATGACAACTTCGCGGCGCAAATCGGATCGACATTATCGGCCATGCTTCGCACCATGGTGGATGTCGATTTGATTTCGGTCGACCAGATCAACTACTCGGAATACATTATGTCGCTGGTGTCGCCGTCCTGCTCGTACACGATCGCAGTTCCGCCGCTGGAAGGTCTTTGCATTATCGACTACAATCCGACCTTGACCTTCGCCTTCATCGACCGGATGTTCGGCGGAGGCAATAAGATACTCGAAATCGAACGGGAATTGACCGGAATCGAAAAATCGGTCATGGGGAGAATCGCATCCAAGATCTATACCGACCTGGAAAAGTCCTGGGTGAATATTACGAAGATACGCATCGAGCAGAAATCGCTCGAAACCAACCCGCAATTCATCCGTATTATCCCGGCCGGTGAAACCGTGATCGTGGTCTCGCTGCAGCTGAAGCTGTTCAACACCACCGGATTGATGACGATATGTTATCCCTATGTCACCCTGGAGACGATATTAAGCAAACTGTCGGCGCAGAACTGGATCGATTCCACGAAACGGATCGACGGTGAAGCGAGCCGCAAGAAAAATAAAGATAACCTCGACAAAGTTGACGTGGAACTGGCGCTGCGGCTGGCTTCCACCACCCTGAAGATGAGAGATTTTCTGGCTCTCAAGGTCGGGGATGTGATTTCCACCGAGCGCAAAATCATTGCACCGGCGGAACTGATGGTCGGCGGGAAACTGAAGTATTTCTGCCGCCCGGGATTGTTTGGAAGAAGACGAGCCTGTCAGATTACCGGGCTTAATCCGGTAATCAGAAAGGAGAATTTTTAATGGACGAAGAAAAAAATGTTCCGGCTCCGGAAGAGACTCCGGTCCAGGACAATTCTTCGCAGGATGCGAAGGCGGCATCGGGAGCATCCAATGATTCCGCCGCCGCTCTCGAGTCCGGGCAGGCTGCCGATAATATAGCCGAAGGTTCGAACGAAATGCCGGATATATCGGCCGGGGTAGACCCTGTGCCCGAAGCGAGCGGAGGGGCTGTCGCGGTCGATGAAGCGCCGAAAAGTGAAGGTGCTCCCGCGGGAGGAGCTTCGCCCCAGGGAGATAATCCGGATTTTTCCGAGGATGAAATGGCGGCGATGACCGACGAAGAAAAAGCGATGCTGATGTCGATGGACGACGTTCCGGAGGATTCGAGTTCCGGAGGATCGAACGGACTGCTTTCGCAGGAAGACCTCGATGCCGCGATGGCTCAGGCCAAAGATTCCAATACGTCCGGTTCGGGCGGGCTCTTTGACAGCGCCTCCATTCCGCAGGAAGAAGAATCCGGCCGGAGACAACAGAAGGCTCAGCAGACATCGGTCAGCAGGGCGGAATTTCAGCAGCTTTCACCCGGCGAGGGGGGAGGCAAGTCGAGAAATATCGACCTGTTGATGGACGTCGATTTGCCGGTTTCGATCGAACTGGGGCGGACCCGGATGAATATTTCGGATATTCTCTCGCTCGGGCCCGGCAGTGTGGTCGAACTCGATAAACTGGTCGGCGAGCCGGTCGATCTCCTGGTCAACCAGAAGACGGTGGCGCGCGGAGAAGTGGTCGTGGTCGAGGAGAATTTCGGTCTTCGCATTACCGAGTTGGTGTCGGCAGAAGAAAGGATCAGGAATCTCGAATGAAACGCAAAGGGCTGACATTCAAGATTATCATCCTGCTGATCGTATCGGCGGCTTTCGTCATGGCCAAGTTCGGGAAAGCCGGGGCGCAGGAAATGAGCCCGGCGGCGGATGTTCCGACGGTGCAGCATAGTACGCCGAGCGGAAACGCCAATACCTCCGAGGACTCCTTCAAGGGTTTCGGGGGAAAGGAAAGCGAGTCGTTGTTGCTGCCGGTCTTGAAGTTGATCGGCGCACTGCTTCTGGTAGTGGCCGCGATTTACGGATTTCTGTTTTTGCTGAAGAAAATGATGAGTTCCGGTCTGCCGGGAACCGGCGGAAGGATGATCGAAGTCATCGAAAGTTCGGCGGTGGCGCCGAAAAAGAGTGTCGCCCTGGTGCGGTATTCCGATAGGGCGGTGTTGATCGGCATTGCGGACAATGCCATTTCGGTCCTGGCGGAACTCGGCCCGGAGGAAACGCTAAAGGTTTTGAAAGAGGCCGCGTCCGGCAGGAAGCCGGCCGGTTTCAAGAGTATCCTGGATTCGGCGAAGGGAAGGGTCGACAATCTGGGATTCGGCAGTTTGAAGGCGGTCATGTTTTCGCCCAAGAAAAGCAAGACACAGGCCGCATAACAATTGAATAACGCGGCGACAGGAAGTCGCCGAAATAGGATTTGACTGTTTCAATAGGATATGAAAAAGTTAATAGGTACTATTCTTATATTCTGCGCGGTCTTCAGTATCATGACGACCACCGTCCAGGCGCAGGCGATTCCCAAAATCACGCTCGAGGTCGATAAGATATCCGACCCGAGTGATCTCTCGGCGACGATTCAGATTGTGATTTTATTGACCGTTCTGACTTTGGCGCCGTCGATAATTCTGATGATGACTTCATTCATCAGAATCGTGATAGTGCTGGGATTTCTGCGGCAGGCAATGGGATCGCAGCAGCTTCCGCCGAACCAGTTGATCCTGTCGCTATCGCTGATTCTGACCTTCTTTATCATAAGTCCGGCGGTGAACCAGGCGTACAATGACGGCCTGAAACCGTACATGGAAGAAAAAATCACGCTCGACCAGGCCTATGAACTTGGAATCAAGCCGTTCCGTCAGTTCATGCTGGCGCAGGCCGACGAAAAAGACCTGGCCCTGTTCATCAACCTGGCTCACATGGAACGGCCGGAATCTCCGGACGATATTCCCTTGCATGTCCTGATTCCGGGATTCGTGCTTTCTGAGCTGCGGACCGGATTCGAAATCGCGTTTTTGATATTCATACCGTTTTTGATAATCGACATGGTGGTGGCCTCGGTATTGATGTCGATGGGGATGATGATGCTCCCGCCCATCATGGTGGCCCTGCCGTTCAAAATACTACTGTTCGTGCTGGTCGACGGCTGGTATCTGCTGGTCAAATCACTCGTGGAATCGTTTTACTAACCGGAGGAGCGCATGTCTGCTGAAATGGTCATAACGGTGGGACGAGAGGCAATTATCACGATGCTGTTGATATCGGCGCCAATGTTGTTGTCGGGACTATTAATCGGTCTCATGATCTCGATATTCCAGGCTGTGACCCAGGTCCACGAAATGACTTTGACCTTTATTCCCAAAATCGTCATCGTGGCGCTGTCGCTGATAATATTCATGCCCTGGATGATAAACCAGGTACTCGATTTCACCAGAAGGATCTTCAACATCATCCCCAGCCTTTAATCCCGGTTTGAAAATATTTCTCGGACGGCCGGAAGAACTTTCCTCTTTTGGCCTTTAAGTCATTCCCGGCCTTTCGGCGGCGCACTTCTATCATGATGTATCCCAATAACTTATAAAATTTCAGGAAGTCCTGCGGAGTCGGCATGTGAATTGAATTAAAGTCTTGACGAGTAACCCGAAGTATAGGTAAGAAAGACTTGCTGGAATTCGTAAATTATACCGCTGACAAGCTCCAGGCGCTGCTTTTGATAGCGTTCCGAGCCGGCGGATTGTTCATAACCGCTCCCTTAATCAGCAGAAACAATATCCCCGCGACGGTCAAGGCCGGACTTGCGGTCCTGATGGGGATTCTTCTCGTCCCGGCGATTTCCCTCGAAGGGGTCCCGCCGATGGGTTCGCTCTGGCTTTTGGCCGCGCTGGCGGCAAAGGAGCTTCTGATCGGGCTTATCATCGGCTTTTTCTTTGCGCTTCTGTTTTACGGAATCCGCATGGCCGGCGGAATTATCGGATTCCAGTCGGGGTTGATGATGGCGCAGGTGCTGGATCCCGACGCATCGGAACAGACTTCGGTAGTTTCGGAATTCTGGGTGATTATCGGGAGTCTGATATTCCTGGCCATAGATGGTCATCATGCCATCATATCAGGATTTGCCGACAGCTACAAGGTTCTTCCGATCGGGGCGGCGACGTTTTCAGGAGATGTCTGGGAACTTCTGATAAAATTTTCGGCATACAGTTTCGTTATGGCGGTCAAGATCAGCGCCCCGGTCATGATCACGCTCTTTTTAATCTCGGTGGCACTGGGGGTGATTGCACGGACCGTCCCGCAAATGAATATTTTCATCGTCGGTATTCCCATAAATATCGGCATCGGTTTCCTGGTGATGGCGCTGTCGCTGCCGGTGTTTCGCATTCTCATTGATAAATCATTGATGCTGCTCGACGGTCAAGTCCTGAATCTGGTGAGCGGATTGGCGGGAGCATAAGGATAGAGAAATGGCGGAAGACCAATTCCAGGAACGCACCGAACAAGCAACCCCGCGCCGCAGACAGAAGGCTCGTGAAGAGGGGAGAGTCCCCCGTTCGCAGGAATTGAATTCCGCGGTGATACTGCTTCTGGGGGCGACCACCCTGTACATCCTGGGGCCGTCGCTGGGCGATCAAATCAAAAAGCTCATGATTTATATTTTCACGGAAGCTCCGAAGATGGATCGCGGCATCGAAGCGATGATGGCTTTCATAAGCCAGAGAGTCATCGGATTCTTTATTATCCTGGCCCCGATTCTTCTGGTTCTGACCGTAATCGCGTACGCCGTGAACGTGCTGCAGGTCGGGTTCATGGTATCGGCCAAAACGCTGGAACCGAAATTCGACAAGCTGAATGTCGTAAGCGGTTTCAAGCGGCTGGTATCGACCCGCTCGCTGTTCCAGCTGGTTCGCGACCTGCTGAAAATCGCCATAGTGGGCTTTGTCGCATATAAATGCATCGCCTCCGATATGGATTCTTTCTTTGCCCTGGGCGACAACTCGGTCGAGTTTTTCACCAGCGCCATGGGAATCACGGCCCTGACGACCACCCTCAAAATTTCCGGGGTTCTCCTGATCCTGGCCATTATCGACTACGCTTATCAGAAGTACGACTTCGAAAAGGGGATCCGGATGAGCAAGCAGGAAATCCGCGAAGAACTGAAGGAAACCGAAGGTTCTCCGCAAATCAAGGCTCGGGTCCGGCAGATTCAGCGGGAGATGTCGCGTCAGCGCATGATGCATGAGATTCCGAAGGCCGATGTGGTGGTCACCAACCCGACCCATATCGCGGTGGCTTTGAAGTACGAACGGGACGAGATGGAGGCTCCGATGGTGGTCGCCAAAGGGGAGAGGCTTTTGGCCGAACGGATCAAGGAAATCGCCGCCGAGCATGAAATCCCGATCGTGGAAAACAAGCCGCTGGCGCGGGCCCTGTTCAAGATGTGCGATATCGGCGCTTATGTCCCGGAAAAATTATACAAGGCGGTCGCCGAAGTTCTGGCGTACGTCTATCGCCTGAAAGGGAAAGGGGTAGCGTAAGATGGCGGCGGACCGGACTTTCCTTTCTCAACTGGTGCAGCGTTCCGATATAGCGCTGGCAGTTGCGGTGATCGCGATTATCGGAGTTCTCATTATCCCGCTGCCTGCCGGACTACTCGATTTCGCGCTCGCTTTCAATATCACGTTTTCACTGATAATTCTGCTTTCGACCTTATATATCACGCGTCCCCTCGACCTTTCGGTCTTCCCGGGGATGCTTTTGATCGTCACCCTGCTCCGTTTGTCCCTGAACGTGGCTTCAACCAGGCTCATCCTGGGTGAAGGGTATGCCGGGGAAGTCATCAACTCATTCGGTAATTTCGTGGTGCAGGGGAATTACGTGGTCGGGTTCATCATCTTCATGATCCTGGTCATCATACAATTCATCGTCATAACCAAGGGTGCCGGACGTATTTCCGAAGTCGCGGCCCGTTTCACCCTGGATGCCATGCCGGGCAAGCAGATGGCCATCGACGCCGATCTGAACGCCGGGCTCATCAACGAAGCGGACGCCAGGGCCCGCCGGGAGGCGATTTCGCAGGAAGCGGACTTCTACGGGGCCATGGACGGTGCCTCGAAATTCGTCCGCGGCGATGCCATTGCCGGGATCCTGATTACCCTGATAAATATTATCGGAGGGTTCGTCATCGGAATGGTCATGCAGGACATGACGGTAACCGAATCGCTCCGGACTTATTCGCTTCTGTCGGTCGGCGACGGACTGGTTACCCAGATTCCGGCGCTGATCGTTTCCACTTCGGCCGGTATTATCGTTACCCGCGCCGCCTCCAAGGAAAATATGGGACGGGATTTAACCCGTCAGCTGATGAACCAGCCCCGTGCCATCATGATTGCGGCCGGGATGCTGATGATTTTCGGGTTCGTCCCGGGGATGCCGACGTTACCGTTCTTCGTGCTCGGTGCCGTGGTCGGAGCGATCGGTTATATGGCCAACAACGGCATCAAGAAAAAACAGCTGGCCGATGAAATCGCCAAAGAAAAGAAAGACGTCGATCAGCAGCAGGAGCGGACCGAAGATCTTCTCAAGGTCGATTCCCTCGAAGTGGAAATCGGCTACGGCCTGATTCCGCTGGTCGATTCCAACCAGGGGGGAGACCTGCTGGATCGGGTCTCGACAATTCGCCGTCAGCTTGCCATTGAACTGGGAATTATCGTCCCGCCGATTCGGATTCGCGACAACGTTCGCATCAAGCCGAATCAATACAAAATCAAGGTCAAGGGGATCGACGTCGCCAATTTCGAATTGATGCCGGATCATGTCATGGCGATCAATCCGGGTTACGCTACCGCCGAAATCGACGGATTCGCAACCAAGGAGCCGGCGTTCGATCTTCATGCCACCTGGATACGCCCGAACCTGAAAGAGCACGCCGAAGACAAGGGGTACACCATCGTGGAACCGTCGGCGGTGCTGGCCACTCACCTGACCGAAATCGTGAGAAATTATTCGTTCGAATTATTGAATCGCCAGGATGTTTCGCACCTGATTGAAACCCTCAAGGAAGATCATCCCTCACTGGTGAAAGACATTATTCCTGAAGTGGTTCCTTTTTCCACGATTCAGAAAGTCCTTCAGGGTCTGCTCAGGGAAAAGGTTTCCATCCGCGACCTTGCGACCATTATCGAGACTATCACCGATACCTTCAGCATGACCAAGGAAATAGATGTCCTGGCCGAGTACGTCCGCATGGCGCTGAAGCGCCAGATCAGCGAAGGGCATAAGAGCGACGACGGCAAGATTCACGTTTTCACCATCGATCCCGCCATCGAACAGAACCTGACCGAATCGGTGCAGAACACCAAGCAGGGATTCATGATGGTGATTCCTCCGGAATTATCGGAGCGTTTGATCAAGGCCATCGGCGAGATGATGGATAAGATGTCCACGCGCGGGCACAGTCCCATCTGTCTCTGTTCGCCGAATATCCGCCTGGCCCTGCGTCGTCTGACCGAGGGGGCGCATCCCTCGCTGACGATCCTGTCGTACAACGAAATCATTAGCAGTGTGGAGGTTGTTTCCTCCGGAACGGTGAGAATAAACTATGATAATTAAGTCCTTTACAGCACCGACCATCGCGGCCGCGCTGAAGATGGTCAAAGAAGTGATGGGAGGCGAAGCGGTCGTCCTGAGGACCCGGGAAATCCCGGAAACCGAATTGGTGCGGCCGAGCGAGCGGGTCGAAGTCACGGCCTGTATCGACGAAGGGGTTATCACCGCCGGAAGGCTCGACGATATTCTCAACCCGGAAAAGCAAAAGTTGACAGTCAGACCGGCGGCCGCACCTGCTACCCCGAAAATCGAACCGGCGGTATTCAGCGAAAAAATGGCCGAGGCTGAAAGTTATGCCCTGAAAGCGGCCAGGGTTATAAACAAAGACGTCCGGCGCTCGCTCAATGCCGAGCCGGACCGGGTTTTCGAAGATCCCCTCCAGAAGATTTATCTCGATTTACTCGACGCCGATGTCCCGTCGGAATTCGCCCGCCAGATGATGAAAATCGTGTCGGAACGGCTGGTTCCGGGGGACGACCCGGTTGCAATTGCGGCCGAGGTTTTAACCGAAAATATCGCGGAAATGACCGCCTCCGAGCCGGAAATGAAAGCTGGAAAGAAGGCGGTTTTCGTGGGGACCTCGGGAGCGGGGAAGACCTCGGCGTTGGCCAAGATGGCGGCCCGGCTGATATCCGAGAAAAAGCTGAAGATCAGGCTGGCCTCCCTAGACGATATCAAGGTCACGGCCTTTGAAGAAATCGAAGGATATGCCGATATCCTTGATGTACCGGTAGTGGATGGCGGCAGCCTCGGATCCCGCAAGGATAAGGATTCGCTGTTACTTGTTGATACCCCCCCTATTCCCCTTGAAAATCGCCGCCGTCTCGAATTGATAAAGAGGATAAGGGCGATACGTCCGGATTACGTGTTTATGGTCTTCTCGGTTACATCGCGGACTCGCGACATGATGGAATCATTGCATGTATTCGAATCGCTGACCCCGACGCACCTGATCGCATCGCATCTCGATGAATCGGGACGGTGGGGCGGCATGGTCGCGATGGCCCGTTATCTCGAAATCCCATTGGTCTATACCATGAATGCTCCCGGCGGAATCGGGCGGCTAAAAGATGCCTCCGCCGAAGACATCACCAGACAACTCATGAATGCGGAGGAAGCAGTTTATGAATAGAATCGCCCGCTTGAATTTCAAGGAAACCTTCGAACACATCCGCAGGGAACCGGTAATCGTGGCTTTCCTGTCCGGCAAAGGGGGCGTCGGCAAGTCGGTCGTTACGTACAACGTCGCCGCGGCTCTTTCCGGAATGGGGAAACGGGTGCTGTTGATCGATGCCGTCTGGGACTTCGGGTCGCAACATCTTCTGGCCAATATCAATCCCGACCGGACTCTGGCGGACATTGTCGACAATCAGAGCGGGCTGGATGAAAGCGCTGTTGTCCTGCGGGAGAATTTCCGTCTGGTGGCCTCGCCATCCGCGCAACGCTCCGACACCAAATTCGTTCCTCAGAATTACCGGGGCTTCTTGAAATCACTGAAAGAGGCGAACCTGCCGTACGATCTGATCCTCCTCGATACTCCTTCGAGTCACCTTGAAATCATTCGCGATTCGGTGGCAGTATCGGATGTCAACCTTATGGTAATCAATCCGGAACTGACTTCGATGGCCAACAGCTACGGTCTATACAAATTCCTCATGCAGTCGGTGAAAGGATTCAACGCCCACATTTTCGTCAACCGGGTCGAATTCGGCAAGGATTCTGAATACATGTATCAGAAGTTTGCGGTGCTTTCGGAACGGTTTCTCGGGCAGACTCCGTTCTATGCCGGGTATCTGCATGATAACAGGGAGATTACAGATTCCATAATGAGGCAAAAAGCGGTCGTGGATATCGCTCCGGAATCGGAGACGGCTGCTCAGATCTTGAATTTGTGCAAATTTTTGACAAAAGAAATGGCAGCATTGACCGATAACAGGATGAATGCCCCAGAACCAAAAATCAACTCTCGAACAAACATAGCTGAAATAAAAGGATAGGGTGTAAATGGTTACTACGCAGAAAGTACAGCCTAAACAGGGTGAGAGAAAGAAAGCCGCGACCCAGCGGGTTGCAGCGTATCGAGTTAAAGCCGATATAAATGAAGATGCGAAGGCCGAAGCCAAGGCCAGGAAAATCACGGCCACCACGCTCGATTGGAATCGCTATCATCGTCACGGCAGCCCCGACGTCCGGGCACGCCTCTTGAAGCAGTACCTTCCGCTGGTCCGCAATGTGGCCGGGCGCATGGCCATCGGCTTTCCCCGTTCGGTGGAATTGCAGGACCTTATCAATACCGGCGTGATCGGTCTGGTCGAAGCGTTCAGCAATTTCGATCCCTCACGCGGGGTCAAGTTCGAAACATATGCCGTTCCGCGCATCCGGGGTGCCATACTCGACGAACTGCGGGCGCTTGACTGGGTCCCCCGGTCCACCCGCGCTCGTTCCCGTGAAATCGAACGGGCCAATGTCAAACTTGAAAACGATTTCGGGCGCAAGCCGACGCACGATGAGCTGGCCGAACGGCTCGAATGTTCGGTGTCGGAACTTCTGGCCGCGATCGGGGATGCCTCGTCGTCGTCGCTTTTATCGCTCGACGAAACGGTGTACCGCGAAGACGACAATCACCAGGTGGCGCGGATAGAAACGGTCTGCGATACCACCATGGATTCGGCTTTGGGAGATCTCGAAAAGAGCGAACTCCGGGCGTTCCTGGTGACGGCAATCGACCGTCTGACCGAACAGGAAAAGCTGGTCATCGCGCTGTATTACTTCGAAGAGCTGACCCTCAAGGAAATCGGCGAAGTGATGACGATATCGGAATCGCGGGTTTCGCAGATTCACACCAAGGCGGTTTTGAAACTGCGCGGCATGATAAAGGAAAGATTCGCCTTTAACAGTTAATAATGGGTAACGCGATGGTACAACCGATTGAAATAGCGGATGTCCTTTCGAAAACGGAGCTGGTGAGAAAATTCAACGAGATAAAAAAGCAGGCGCCGGAAATGGAACAGCGCCAGTTCAGCACCAAGCTGGACAAAGCCACCAGCGAACAAGCCGGCCGCACCAACGAATCGGGCAAGAGCGACCTTTTGACCATCAGCAAGGACCAGGAAGAAGCCAGAGAAGAAAGAAAGCGGCAAAAGAGAAGAGAGGAAGCAACCCCGAAGAAGAAACCGGCGGAAGAACCGGACAAAGGGGAAAACCTCGATCTCAAAGCCTAAGGGAAAGGTTGGATGAAAATGGGATTTTCATTACAAAAACCGGATAGCGCTTGCCGCCCGTCAATTTCATCGGCCGCGATGCGGCCGGGCATGGGGGGCAGCGGAAATGAATAAGCAGGGAGCCACCCAAAAGCAGGCGTTGTCTCCGTCACGAGACGACCGCGAGCAATGGCGGACCGGACTGGCTCAATATGCCGCCGAACACGGCGTATCGGCGGCGGCGAGGAAATTCGGGACCACCCGCAAGACGGCGCGGCTCTGGATGAATCGCGTCGAAAAGGACATAACGGCGCAGACCGTCGAATCACCCGTTGCCGAAAACAAACCGATTGAAACAGCGAAGCCAAAGACAAGCAACGCCGCGAAAAAATCCGGTGCAAGGTTGAAAGTTATTCGCCGCAACGGCACCATAACCAAAGAACGCAAGGCGGAACTGCTGGAATTGAATAACGATGTCGCTCCGGTACTGCCGAACCGCCCCGCAGATTCCAAATCGAGTTTAAAAGCCAAAAATAAAAACAGACCGACGAATATAGCATCGGGCGATGCCGTGACGCGGCTGCTCATTTTCGATTCGCTGGATTTATCGGAGCTTCCGCAATTGAAGAAATTCGTCGCCTCGGGCAAACTGCCGGGCTGGCAGTTGACTGCGCTCGAAGCTTCCAGCGGCGCGGCGTGGGTTTCGTTCTGCTATGAAATGAACGCCAAAACGGCGGCGACTTTTCTGAGAAATCTGGCCTTCCATCTCAAGCAAAATGGAATCGATATCAACCGGATTTATACCGCGGTCAATCCCGATTCCGAACTAGGGCGGCTGGCCAATCTCCCGGGCGGGGAGGATTTCACTTTCCCGGCTCACCAGAGCTTCGCGGGATTCCACAACGGCAACCTGGCCCTGTTCAATCCCCGGTTCACCTCGGCGGATTTCCAGAATCGCCAGGTTAAGGAGTTTTACTGCGAGCCGCTGCCGGGCAATCCGAGAAAATTCCTCGATTCCGCCTATGCCTATATTCTCCGAAGCGGATACGAGCGGAAACCGGGTAAAAGCGGCATGCTTCCGCCATTCCAGACCCTTTGCCGGATGGAAAACGGCTACTGTCGTGAGGATGTTCTGAATTTCCGTCCCCGGATACTGGACTTCTATCAGCGGCAAAAAGCGACTTCCAAAGGGCGAATTAGGGGGATTTTCGGGGCGATGGCGTCGCTGATGAAGACGGCCTTCGTCCGTCCGAAGGGGGAATCCCCGCAGACGGCGGAACCGTCCGAAAAGGAGCCTTCGCAGCCGATTTTAATTCCCACTGCAAAAGCGGATAAATCAAATGAAATAAATGCCGAATTTATGAATTTAAGGAACATTGATTGGAAAAACGCGCCCTCCAGGCCGATTGAGACCTCCCGACCGGACCGCCGCCGGAACCGTCAGGAGATAATCGAGCGGGCTCGCGCCATGCTGGCCGCCAGAGCCGGCGATGCCGAATTGAAAAGCGCATTGGCGATTACCGATGGAGAGTTGGCCCTGATCAAACAGCGTATGGGCGTTTCCAGATAAGCGAGGATAAACACATGGCCGAAGAGACTCCATTTTACATGACCAAGGTCGAGTGCCCGATCTGCAAGACGGTCAATTCGTTCGAAACGATCAAGGTCGGCGCATATACCGAATCGGGTCGAGACACCGATTTCTGTCCGACGGGACGTTCCTGGAGGAACCCGCGCTACCAGGCGTACAATCCTCTGCTGTACTTCATGGCGACCTGCAGCCATTGTTTCTACTCCCGTGAATTCACGCGGGAATTCAAGGACTGGAAGTCCGATTCGTATTTCAAGACCTATCGCCAGAAAGTCATCAAGGATCAGCACCTGGCGGTGTTGAGCGAGGCGGATTCGGTCATACGCTTTATCGGGGATCATCTCGATACCAAGCGCTATCCCAATGAAAGCGCCATCCTGAAACTGATGCTGGGTATCATCGACGAACGCCTCATGGACAAGAGCAACGATCTCGACCTAGGGAGATTTTATCTGAGGATCGCCTGGATATTCCGCGAAATGGAAAAGGAAGAGAATCCCAATCACAGCACCGTCAAAAGCTTCCTGATCGATACCGACAATAAGCTTGAAGCTTTCAAAAGTTCGATCGAAAACGTGAAGGTCAACCTTCATCTTCTGGACCAGTCGATCGCGCGGCAATTCGAGGACGATCACATTGCATCGGAGCTGAAATCGATTCTGTATCCGATCAAGGATAAGTACGACTCCGAGCTGAATTCGGTGCGCGAAATCACTTCGCTGCTCGACGCCAAGATCGACGCCCTCGAGCAAATCAACGAGGAGCACAAGAAAATAGCGCTCGGTTCGAGCGGCGATGTCATCATGCCCGGTTTCCACGACTACCGCAGCTTCTACGATTTCCTGGCCGGTCTGTTCCAGAAGTGGGACGGAACCCCCAAGAACGAAAAGGAAGCCCTGGAATATGCCGTGCAGTACTACCGCAGGGCTTTCGAGGACGGCCGCAGCATTTCCGAAGGGAACCAACAGCTGCAGGCGTCATATCTCATCGCGGAGCTTTCGCGGCGGGTGGGATTGCACGACCAGGCGAAGGACTATTTCAACATCACCATTCGTCAGGGTCAGGAATTGATTTACCGCAACAAGGGGGATCGGAGCAAGACCGCTCTGGCCCGCAAAATACTGGAACTGGCCATCGAGCAGGCTCGCACGAGCCTGGCTGAGGCAACCGCAGGATAAAACAGAGCATGGAAAACGCTGTCAAAAAATCGGAATCTCCGCTTCAAATCTGGGATAAGGTAGAGATCATCGTCGGCGAGGGGAGGGAAGAATCCGTTTATGTCTCCCGCGTGGAGGATATAAATGACGGCGCGATCACGATAACGAAACCCAACTGGGTACGGGGCGGTCAGGGATTGACCTACAACAGCACCGTGTATATCCAGTTTAAGAAGCCGGATGCCATGTATCGCTTTGCGGCCGATATGCACCCGATTAACGGCGACAGCAATTTGATCCTGCTGAACAATTTCGGGAAAACGGTAAGGGTCCAGCGCCGCCAGTTCGTCAGAATTCGCTACGCCGCGAGACTGCGGTACTGGCTGGTCAAGGACCACGAAGGGAATTTCTATCAGGAGGAATCATGGAAGGAATCCTTGTCCGAGGATATATCCGCCGGCGGGATCCTGATACGCAACATCAGCGATATAGAACCCGAAGATTTGTTGATCATGCGGATACGCCATTATGATCCCATGGGGATTCCTCCGTTTCTGGCGGGGCGTTGCTGCCGTCTGACCAGGTCGGGTGAATTCGATTGCGCCGCGATGGAGTTTTTGACCAATGAAAATTTGAAAAAATATTTTTCGGCGGAAGAATTGAATATCCTCCCGCCGCACATCCAGAAATTCAATCTGCAGGTGCAGAACAATCTGGTTCGCTTCATCTTCGAAGAACAAGTCAAGGAACGCCAGAAAGGATTGCTATGATTGGCCAGGCGGAAGTTATCCTCAATCGCAACGATGTCGATTTTTCGCTGATCGTCGGGCGCGAGATAAAGCTCGTTACGGAGCAGTTTCCCGGCCGGGCGCTTTCGACAAGGGTAATTGCCGTGAAGGAAGATTCCCTGGTCATCGACCGCAGCGGATCGGGCGGGCTGGTGAACCAGTTGATTTGCCGGCAGAATGTCGAAGTGCATTTCAACTACAAGGACCAGCCGATGGTATTCTTTTCGACCGTTAATATCCCGCGCGAAGGGAAAATCGAAATACCGATCGCGGTCGACCTGAGCCCGAAAGTCCGGCGCAAATTTGTCCGCTACGATTTCATCAAAGAAATCAGGATGACGTACTGCGATATGACTCAGTTCAAGGATGCCCGCCTGAATAAGCTGAAATGGCTTGAAACCAATGTCATAAATCTGGGAGGAGGCGGGATGCTTCTGGAATTGCCGACCGTCCTCTCGCGCGACAATTTTATCATCTTCAATCTGGAAATGGACGATTTCCCGCTGCCGAAACTGATGATCGGCCGGGTCAGGCACAGCCGTTCGGAACGGAATACCGGAATGCGTGCGGGGATAGAATTTATCCTGAAGGAGGAACGTCAGGCGGTCCTTCCGCCGACGGTATCGAAAAATCTCTCGGAACAATTGTTCAATTTCGACTCGCAGATGCGCCTGGAACTGGCGCGTCATCTCGAAGAAAATTATAGGAAAAGTATAGCATAGGAGATGCAAGATGTCCAAGACACGAACCAAAATCATATCGGATATCGAAGCCGGCGAAAACGTGGTTTCGGTAAGAATGCCGTTCAAGCTGGTCAAAGATCAGCGGCGACGCTATATCCGGCTTGAAATCGGCGAACCGGTCAGTTTCGCCATTCTGAAGGACAAAGCCGAGGGCTTCTGGCCCGACGGCGACGGCCCCCTGATTCACGGCTCGCTGTTGAACATTTCCGCCGGCGGTATGCTCGTGGAAGCCGATTCGGGGGTGGGAGAGGGTTCCATCATCATGATTAAGATGTCGCTTCAGGATATCGAGGTCATCGACAATGTCGTGGGCCTGGTGAAGCGGGCGGATCGCGACGAGGAAAAGTATCTGATCGGGATCGAATTCATCACCCGCGAATATCTTGAAGATATTTTCAGCATGACGGAAATCGACATTCTCGGAGAACGGGTCGCCTCGTTCGACGAGCAGCTTCGCAAAGTCCTCAATAAGTACGTCTATTACAAGAGGGTGTCAAATGAAACCCGTTAAGGCGCTTGCCGCGCTGTCATTATTATTGGCAGTATTGGCTTGTACCGTACAGGCGCAGGAGAAGATAATCGTCAATCTCGAGACGGTTGCCAATCCCTGGGCGGACGTACGCCTCGGCGAAAAATTGAATTTCTGCCTGTCCACGTCGGGTGGGGCCGGCATTTTCCGGATGACCGACAGTGTCAGGACAGCCCTGGACTGGAATTCCCATACTCCGTCGTTCGAAGAGTTAATTAAACAGGCCGAAGCGATGGGCGGGAAATACCTCGTCGATATTTTTATCGACCGCTTCGATGTCGAAAAACGGAAAATCACGATTATACCGCAGGCGGCCTTCCGCTATAAAGTTTACGGCGTCATTACCGGGAAAATTCGAATAATCGACGTTCCCCGGCAGCGCCTGGTCAAGTCCAGAGACTTGAAAATCGAATTGAAAGCCACGGACCGCTGGCGGTTCGGCGACGATGATATTCACGACGCCGACCTGCATCTGGCGGCGCAACAGAAGGCGCTCCTGTTCAACGAACTCGAAGACAACGCCGCCCGGGAGATTTGCCGGGAAATGCACGGATTGATAAGGGGGAATGGGGACTTTGCCCGTAACTAAAAAGACAAACGACGAAGCCGCCACGCGTTTCTGGACCAAGATCAACCTGGTGGCCGAGATTACGGAACTGATCAGCAACAGCCCGTCGGATCAGGACACTTTCCGCGCCACGCTCGAGAAAATCAAGGAAGTGGTCCCGTTCGATTTCGCCACGTTTTACCTTTTCTTCGAGGATTCGGGAGAACTGCGCGATATCGTAACCATTGGTGAGAAGGTCGAACCGCTCGATTTCGTCCCGTTCGAACTCGGTTTCGGATTCACCGCCTGGGCCGCCAAACAGCGTCAGCCGGTGAAGCTGGCCGGGCTGAAAAACCCGGATCGGGAAAAGCCGGTCGGTTCGTTCCTGGTGATGCCGCTAATGGTGGAAGGGAAATTGCTCGGAGTTATCAGTTTCGGGAGCGAGAAGAAAGAAAATTTCCGCGACCAGGATATCAAGCTGCTCGGTATCCTCGCGAACCAGATCGCGGTATCGGCCGACCGCATGATTTACCAGCGACGCCTTGAAAAGCAAAACGATTCTTTGAAAAGGGTCCAAAAACAACTCCTGTTGGCGCAGGAAAGACTGATCGGCGACGAACGCCTCGATGCCGTGAGAGAATTGTCGGTATCGGTCAATCATGAAATCAATAATCCCTTATCGGTTATTGTCGGGAATATTCAGTGCCTGTTGTTCATCGAAAAGAACCTGGCCGAAAATGTCGTGGAGCGTCTCCGCCGTATCGAACATGAAGCGCTTCGCATCGCCGATATCAATCGGAAACTGCTCGATATCGACAATCTCGTGAGCGAAACATACATAAACAGCGGTGAAAAAATCCGCATGATTAATATCGAAAAATCAACTTCCGGAGCCAATAAAAAATGAGCACGGTCTTGGAACAGAGTATCGATACCTCGGATCGCACCGTATTTCATCGGAATATGGGGAATTCTCCGCTCGGATTCGTATACATCAACCGGTCCGGAAAAATCGAATACATGAATCGAACGGCAAAGGAAATCGTGGGACTCGATAACGATCCGTACGAATTCAACATGTCCGTAAAGGAACTCGATACCGTTATCGGATGCGGTATCCCGGATTGTTTCGAACATATCATGGCCGGGAACAGCGTCGATATCGCGGATCATCATTTCCTGAATTTGAAAAAGCAGCTCCGCTCGATTAATATCTACAGCAATTCGTTCCTGTCGCACAACAATGAAGTGCGGGGGGCATTCGCTATTTTCGCGGATGTGACTCCCGCGTACCGAGAAAAGACTCGTCTGGCCAAGGCGGACTATATTTTGTCGCTGATCGCCCAGGTATCGGAAGCGGTATCGTCGACGGCCGAGCTTGAAGACGTGCTGAAAATTATCCTGGTCGCGGTGACTGCCCGGCAGGGCCTGGGATTCAACCGCGCCTTCCTCTTTTTGATGAATGAAAGTGCCAATGCCCTTACCGGGACCATGGCGATCGGGCCGGCCAGCCCCGAGGACGCTCAGCAAATCTGGAGCCGACTCGAAAACAAACATCGCACGCTGCTCGAACTATTGAACGAAAATCTGGGGAAAGAGAATTCCTCCATACCCCGTCTGTCGGCAATGATACAGGGGTGGCCGATTCCGCTCGAAACGGCGGGAGTCTTGAAAAAGGCCCTCGACGAAGGGAAAGGCATCAACATTACCGGTAGGGCAAGTATCGGAGCGGATTCGTATCCGATTCTCGACCGCCTGCAGTCCGATTTCCTGGTGGTCGCTCCCATCATCAGCCGGGGGAAGCGCATGGGGGTAATCCTCGCCGATAACCGCATCACCGGTCAGCCGATCAGCGACTATCTGGTCGACCTGCTCCAGACCTTCGCCAACCATATGGCCCTCGCCATTGAGCGGTCGCAATTGTACGATAAGATCATGGAACGGGCCGCCGAGCTCGAAGAGAAGAACCGCCAACTGGCCGAATCGCAGGAACAGATAATCAGGGCCGAAAAAATGTCGGTCATCGGCGAACTGACTTCATCCATCGCCCACGAGTTGCGCAACCCATTGACTGTCATCGGCGGCTTTGCCAACCTGATGCTGACCGCCGGCGATGCCGGTCCGAACACGGAATATCTGAATATAATTCTGACTGAAACCAAGCGGGCTGAATCGGCCATTCACCAGGTACTCGATTTTTCGAAAGCCAGCAAAACCGCCAACCGGCCGATCGATTTCAACCTGCTGGTCGGGCAGACTTTCGAAATGCTGTTGTCAAAGCTTAAATTCAGTCGCCGGAAACCGGCGCTGACCATGTCGGGGCAGACGACCGGGGTGTTCGGCAATCCCGATCAGCTGATGCATGCCCTGTTTCAATTCATGTGGTTGAGCGTGGAAGAAACCACCGGCGAATGCAAGATAACTATTAGTACCGAAATGGATGACGGTTTCGCCCGAATGAAGATCGGCTTCAGCGGCGATGAAAGCAAGCGGGACAATCTGGTCAAAGTATTGGGCCAGTTGTTCAGTTCGGCGACCGGAACTCAGAAGCTGACCATGATCGTGGCCGGCGAAACGGTCCGCTGTCATGGCGGAAATTTCGGACTCGAAGGAACGAAAGAGGGCTTCCCGACGATATATGTGGAACTGCCTCGTACCGAAAGGGGGACAAGTGGCGAAAATACTCATTGTTGACGATGAAGAGCACATCCGAAGACTTTACAAGGAGATTCTCGAACGGGATCAGCACCGGGCAGACTCGGTCGCATCCGGAAAAGAAGCTCTGGAATACCTCCGGCAAAACCGGGTGGATGTCATCGTGCTCGACATCGAAATGGAAGGAGAGAGCGGCCTCGAGGTTTTGAAACGTATTAAGGAGATAAATCCGGATGTACCGGTCATACTAAATACCGCGTACTCGATTTATATGTCCGATTTCAAGACCTGGCTGGCGGAAGACTATATTGTCAAGTCATCCGACCTTCAGCCGCTCCGGGACAAGATAAACCAGCTGGTTAAAGCATGACGGAAGAAGAAAAAAAAGAAAATACGGACCCGAATCCGGATCTTGCCGATCAGGTCGATTTCCTGGCCGACCAGGTGAAAATCCTCGCCCTGAACCTGGCCATAAATCTGGCCAAGGCCAAAAACGATGTCCAGGAATTGGCTTTCATGGAAAAGGAATTCACCCGGCTGATTAACGGGTCGGTCGAGGTAATTCGCGAAGTGAGCGGGATATTGAAAGTGTTCCGCAACGAGGACCGGATGGTGTTCGACCCCCCCTCGCAAAGCGGGAAACTGGACCGGATCGAACAATCGCTGAACGAAATCCACAGCCTCAGCAAAGAGATCCTGGACATAATCATCGGGATAAAGCGAAATCGCGGCAAAGTCGATAAATATAAATAGGAAATATTCGAAAGTGGGTGATTTGGTTGAGTAACGGATTAAATATCGAAAAGATCGAAAAGCTGGCGGGACAAAAAGGACGTTCATTCAAGATCCTCATCGTGGATGATGAGCCGAAAATTCTTGATGTCTTCAAGGAATTTTGCGAGTTGACCAGGTCGGTCGAGGTCGATGTCGCCGAAAACGGTAGCGACGCTCTGAGCAAAATCAACGATACGGATTATGATCTGGTCACCATGGACCTGATTATGCCGGAGATGGCCGGGGTCGAGGCGGTCGCGAAAATAAAGGACGCCCGCCCGTATCTTCCGATCATAATCATTACCGGAAACGCCACCGAAAAGCTTATCCACCAAGCCGGAATCAAGGGAGCCTCCTCCATCCTCTACAAACCGGTGATGCTGGAAGATTTTGTGGATGAAGTAACCACCGCCCTCGAACGGGGCATGAAATAACGCGCCTGAGCCTGAAGGATGGGGTATGAATCCCGAAATCAGTATTCTGATTGTCGACGACGACCAGTCGATCCTCGATGTGATGAAATTGTACCTCAAGCGCCGGGGATTTCAGGTCACTACGGCTCTATCCGCCGGGCAGGCTCTGACTCTCCAAAGCCAGACTCCGTTCAACCTCATTATCAGCGTTATCGTCATGCCGAAGCAGGATGGCTATTATCTTCTTGAAATGATTAAGAAGAATTACCCTGAGACCAGGATGATTATGATGACCGGGCATTCGGATGCCGCAATGATCCGGAGCGCCATCAGCCTCGGAGCGGACGAATTCCTTTCAAAGCCGCTTGATTTCGAGGAGTTGGGGGAAATCATCGAAAAGGTCGCCTGGAAATTTCTCGCGGGCTCTCCGCGCGCCAATAAGCCTCTTTCCTGAGCCTAAATTCTCTCCTTTAAAAATATCTTGTCTTTGTTTCCGATTCGGCTATATTGGGGCTTCGAGAGCATATTTTATGCCGGAGAGGTGGCCGAGCGGCTGAAGGCAGCTGCCTGCTAAGCAGTTGTACGTGAAAGCGTACCCTGGGTTCGAATCCCAGCCTCTCCGCTTTTATTTCCAGATCTTAGCATGACATGAAGTCATCATTCATTTGATCCTTGATGTTAATTGATACCTATCTGTCCGACCAATTCGAAGAGAGGTAAATACATAGCCACAAGGATAAAGGCGATGAAAAGTCCGAGGATTATTATCACCAGCGGTTCGATCAGTGAATTAACCGTCGAGATAGCAATATCGACCTGTTTTTCATAAAAATCGGCCGACCTTACGAAAATCCCTCCCAGATTGCCGGTTGATTCACCGGCAGAGCTCATTTTGATGATTGTCTTGGGGAACAGCCTAGTTTCTGCCAAAGAATATGCCAAGGATTTTCCTTCGGATAAATATAGCGGGACTATGGAAAGCTTTTCAGTTGCATAGGAGTTTCCAACCGTTTTTGAAGCGACATCCACGGCATCAATAAGCTTTACTCCTGAACTTAACAAAACTCCCATTGTCCTGCTGAAGCGAGAAGAGAGAATATTAAGAAACAACACCTTCAAACCAGGTATTCGATAAACCAATTTACCGACGATAATTTTTGCTTTCTTGGTCCTAAGGCTATAAGAGACGACTATTAGAGAAAGGAACAACAGGGCCAAAATATATTGAATTTGGCCTTTTATAAATTCGCTTGATTTTACTACATAATTGGTCAGTGCCGGAAGCTCTGCACCAAAATTCGCATACATTGTGGAAAATATTGGAATTATGTAGGCAATTAATAGAAAGATTACTCCAACGGCAACTAGAACTACCACAGCCGGGTAAGTCAGAGCCGATTTGACTTTGTTATTTATCATTTCTGATTTCTCACGGTAATCGGCAACTCTTTCGAGAGCCGTATCCAGCGTGCCTGAAACCTCTCCGCTTTCCAATAAGGAGGTAAACACATTATTGAAATACGCCGGGTAATTCTTAAATGAAGCAGCAATTGATCCACCGGAAATTATCGAATTCCTGACTCCTTGATAAACCGCCAATAATTTTTTGTCTTCTATTTGATCTTCCAGTGCTTCCAGAGATTCCACTACAGAAATCCCAGATGATATCAGAACCGACATTTGCCGGGTTAGTCTGGTAATTTCTGATTTCTTGAAAAAGGCATGAAAACCGGTAACCAGGCTGCTGGATTCTCTGAATGAAGATTCAAGGAGTATTCCTTCCTCGGATAATTTCAGTTCGAGAGCGTCCTGATTGTAGGCACGGATTTTTCCCTCGACATTATCGCCGGCTAGCGTTATCCCTCTGTAAGAAAATAGAGCCATAAATATTGAATTGAAATTATTCTAAATTATAATATATTATAATCATTGTTTAAGGCCAAGTACAATGAATAATGATCTGCCCCCGATATTTTCGCAGAAGAACTGCAAGAAGTTCAAGTTTGCTCCTGTCCTGGTCGAAGGGTCGGTTAAAAAGGTATTGATATCAGACGAATTCGATTCTAATCTTCTTTCTGTAATTGATTTTAATCTCGGTTATCGACCGGAATATATTCTGAGCTCTCTTGCCGAAGTGGAATTGGCACTAAATCAATCAAATCAATCACTTGGAGTCGATAGTAATATAACAATTGATCGAATTTCTGATTCCATTATTACCATAGTGGATGAAATCGTCTCTGAAGCAATTGGATTTAAGGCTTCTGATATTCATATAGAGCCCTTTGAAACCAGCTATCTGATCAGATATCGCCTGGATGGAGTCCTTCAGGAAAAAAGAACTCTATCAAAAGACTATATCTCACCTGTTGTCTCAAGAATTAAGATTCTATCGGGACTCGATATTGCCGAGAAAAGAAGGCCTCAGGATGGCCGTATGAGATTCGAATACCAGGGAAATACTGTCGATATCAGAGTATCGGTTTTGCCGACTGATTTCGGTGAGAAGATTGTCCTCAGGATACTCGACAAGTCAACTCTAAGACTTGATCTATCCTTGCTTGGTTTTAAAGAAGAAGATTTGAATCTCTTCCGCCAGAAAATCTCACTGCCTTACGGGATAATATTGATTACCGGTCCGACCGGATCCGGAAAGACGACTACATTATATGCCGCTCTGAATACAATTAAGTCTCCCGGTATTAATATAACCACCATTGAGGACCCCATCGAATATAATCTCCCAGGTATAAATCAGACTCAAATCAGACCGGAGATCAACCTCACCTTCGCATCGGCATTAAGGGCAATACTCAGACAGGACCCGAATGTGATAATGGTGGGTGAAATTAGAGATGAGGAAACTTTGGAGAACGCGCTTCGGGCATCCTTGACCGGACATTTGGTGTTTTCGACTTTACATACTAATGATGCCTTTTCCGCGATTGCCAGATTAAAGGATTTGGGTGCGGACGATTCGATTCTGCAAAGCACCCTTAAACTTATCGTCGCTCAACGTCTGATTAGAAAATGCTGCAACAACTGCAAGACTTCTGATGTCCCTGAAAACGAAAGGGCTGCTGCGAGGGCATTGGGAGTAGACCCCGAAGCAGAGAAATTTGCGGGGCGAGGATGCGAAAAGTGTATGAATATAGGTTATTGGGGAAGAACCGCGATATTTGAAATGCTCCCTTTGGACATAAATTCAGCGAATCTGATTTACTCTGCAAAGAATTACAAAGAGGCCTTGGCTCTTGCAGGCAATAAAACCTCTCTTCGTGAAGCAGGAGTAACACTTATAAGAAGCGGGTCAACCACTCCCTCTGAAGTTTTACGCGAGACTGAATAAAATTCCACTTGATATCTTTTTATCGAATCGCTATATTTTTTACAGTTTATCAAAAATGGGCAGGGTCTTGAGGTGATTTCCTTATTTAAGGTCATTAATATTTTAATCCTGACTTCGATTCTTAATTTGCCCTCAGAACAATTCGATAATGATTCTTCTCAAGAAACGGTCAATGACTCTTTGCAGGTTGGTCCCATAATTTCGAATATTGAGCCGAGGCTGATTGACACCACGATTGTAATCCCTTCGCTTGATTTTTCAAATATCCCGCTTCGAGATGCCTTTACGGCACTTAACAGGGCTTATCAATTGTCCATGTACATTGATTCATCCGTAACAGGTAATATCTCGCTTCGCCTGGAAAACGTTTCATTGAATGACGCTTTGATATTCATAATGAAAGAGTACGACCTTTCCTGGGAGCGGACCGGCGATATATTAAAGATTTTTCATCCAGCAATCCCGCCTGAGCCACCGCCAGAACCGTTTATAAATTTCGATGGGCGGAATATTTCTTTTGAGCTTGAAGACGTAACACTATCGAAGTTCGTCGATACTCTGATTAAACTGACCGGTCATAATATAATAATCGATGGTAATTCAGGCGGAAGATTAAATGGACATTTAGTCAATATCGAATTCGGCAAGGGGCTTAGAGCATTGCTAAATTCCAACGGGTATACGCTGGACGAAATCGAAGGCATCTATCATATAAGCATGGATTCCGAAAAAACCGGACCAGGGAAAAAATCTGTCAGATATTCGATCACATGCAACGAAGATTCCATTTCGATTGATGTCCGCAATGTCCCTCTTTCGGACATAATGGCTGCCTTGTCGGATGAATGCGGTTTAAATATTATATCTCACGGACAGATTTCCGGAAATATCACCGCCAAGTATCAAAATCAATCAATTGACCGCGTATTGGCATCTATTTTAAAGGGCACCGGATATAGTTTTAAGGAAGAAAATGGAATTTACTACATCGGTGAGAAATCATCTCAGGATCTATTTACATCCAAACTTATAAAATTCAGACATATAAAAAATGAAACGATTCTGGATTTGATTCCAGCTACTTTGGGTCAGCAGGTTTCTGTAAAGAAAGTGATTGATCAGAATGGAATAGTTGTCACCGGCCCTTTGACATCTATTATCGAATTAGAGGATTTTTTTAGTAAGGTGGATATCCCTCCGGCGCAGGTCCTCTTTGAAGCCGTCGTGGTTGACTACAATATTTCCAAGTTCAAGGAATTCAATTTGACCGCGGACAATACTGCGATCGGAAAGGATTTGACACCACATACGTATTTCCCAGGGATAGATTATAGCTCGACCGGTGAACGATTGAATGAACATATTGAGAACATTGAAGACTATTTGAATATATCCAATATAGGGAAATTATCAAAAGACTTCTATGTCAGGCTCCGCTGGATGGAGGAAGAAGGCATTGCCAATATCAGGTCCCGACCGCAAATCGCGGCACTGAATGGGCATGAAGCGTCAATCAGGATTGGAACGTCACAGTATTATCTTCTCGAAAGCAAGACGGTTTACCCTTCGGAACAAACGAATGTCTCCACTCAAACTTCGCAGCGATTCGAAGTCATTGAAGCGGACATGAGCCTGGAAGTAACGCCCTGGGTGACTGAGTCGGGAGATATCATAGTTTCGATTCAACCGGAGTTTAATACACCTGCCTCTAGTTTTAATCCCGATATTCCTCCTACCATAAATCATAGGATTTTGAAGTCAACGGTAAGGCTTAGAGATGGTGAGACCATAGTTTTGGGGGGAATGATCCAGGATATTGCGAATAACACTATAAAGAAAGTCCCAATTCTGGGTTCTCTTCCGATCATCGGGCGGATTTTTCAAAACAGAAGTTCGACTAATACCAAAGCGACGTTAATGGTTTATCTGACGCCTCATGTTTACTATGGCGGAGAAGGTTCGGTTGATTTAGAAGAGGTTATAAAGAGTCTAAAAAAGTAATCCGGAGGGTAGAGTGTTTACGAAGGTTTGGATTGTGTTTAGGTCTTTTATTGCCGACTATTTCGTACTATTTACTCCTGAATACTTCGTAATTGTCAATGAAGCAGGGATTCATTGCCTGGCTGTTTACAAAAAGCGCGCTAAAATAGTTTTATCTTCAGAAATTCCTTCCAATGACAAAGACCTATATGGCTCTTTCAATAATTTCTTTGCCAAACTAAAGACCTGCTCCGAGTACCTTGGCCAAAGTCTGATTATTCTAATCGGAGGGAATTTTGCCTTTCATCTAATTAAGGATTCTCGTGCCAAGCTGGATATTAATCTGAATGAGGTTATCGAGCCTGATAAATGTATTTCAGCATTCAGACCGCTCCAGGGCAAAGACGGAAAACGATATATCTTTTTTGGCGGAATAAGAAAGGACATCTATGAGCTCCCTTTTGAAGCATTGAAGAGGCATAACTTAAAGATAGCATGCATTACTCCAATTACGTACTTCATCTCGAAACAGCTTTTGAATAATAAGATTTTCGGAAAATCAATAATTATGCTCCCTGGTCAGATAAATGAGGCGGAGATAGATGATAGTATCTCAATAATGCAAGTTCCCATCAATTTCAAACCAAACCTTGAATCGATAATTAACTCGGATCAAAGCGATGAATCAAGTGGGTCAAATAAGGCCAACGAATTTGGGCTTACTACTAATTCGAAAGAACCTAATATTGACTTAATATCCAAGCTGTTTTATCCCAAATTACTAAGGAACCGATATTCCGGGGAATTATTCAAGCCTTCACAGAGTGAAAAGATCGTAAGGTTAATGAATACAGTGAGAGAGGGGCTAAGATTGGCATCTCTTTTATTATTGGTATTGTGTTTTTTGTCTATTGTGTCTGCGACTATATTGGATAAGATCAAGGGTTCTTATGAAAAATCTCTATCAGAGTATTCCACAGAATATCATAATATCTCGACTCTTCGTCGTGAAATTGCACGCTTAAATACTGATTCGGCTAATCTCAAAAAGCTCGGGTACGGGCAAACTAATTTTACAGGAGCAATATCGGCATTCTGCCAGGAACGACCTGCGGGTTTGCAGGTATTGAGTATTGATATTTTTAACAATGATCCGGGGAAGTGGGAGTTGTTGGTTTCTGGAATAGCATCGAGCGAAAAGGATGTGTTCAAGTACCGTGATTATACCTCCAGATACCTGGCGGCGATCCCGTTGGAAATATCCCAATTGAATGAAACTAGAATTCAGAAGAGCCGAATATCGGATCAAAGCAAAACATATAATTTTAAATTGCATTCTCAACTCACAAAATGAAGCTTGAATATTATAAATACCATTTGGTCTCAATTATTGTTTCAATACTTATAATTGTATTAGCATTTCTTGCCATAAATAAAAGCCTTTTCAGCTCTATCGAGGATTATGGGATCATTCGGGATGCAAAATCAATGGCCGGAAACCCTAAGCAACTGGGTTCGGAAATTTCGAAATTGGAAAATATTAGGGCAGTATTGGAATCCGAGATATCCCTCCTTAATAAAAGACAACCGGCAAGCTTGGATTTAATAAATCGTATGGCCAAGGACCATTCTGTTTCAGTTACGGGAATTAACCGGAAATCAAAGATCACAGCCAAAAAAGATAATATCCCTCAAATTGAGATTGTCTTTTCCGGAAGAGTCACGAATACTCTCGATCTCATAAACGAGATGGAATATAGTCTTCTTTACACTGCCGAGCGCCTGACAGTTGCTCAAAATCCAAATGACGAAAATCTCGTGAATCTCTATATTCTGTTAACTCTTCCCCGGGAAATGTCTGATGAAATCAGATAAAGTTAAAAAGATTTTCCTGGGTATTCTGGCAGTAATTGCCATAGTAATTTGGGTGCGGAATATAGGGATCATAAAAGGAAGCCCGGAGTTTTATAGGGAGACCGGGATGGATTCTAAAGGGATAATTTCCGATAAATATATCTTTCCTGAAATCCCCTATCAAAAGCCCCGTATCAATCCTTTCAAAGCTTCGGCATCCGCATCACGTCAAACCCCGAGCAGTCCAATCTCTGCTCCCAATGTAAATTCCAGTAAAAAGCCCCCGCCGTCCTCGATATATATTTTCGATGGCTTTGTCCTTGGATCCGGGAATTCCCAAGCCATTTTGAAATCCAAGACCGGACAGATTTTCCTGATTGCACCAAAGGATACCGTCGATGGCTGGGTAGCCGTCAGCATTGAATCCGGATTTATAGTCTTCAAGTCGGATCAACGTTTCGATACCCTCAGCATATTGGGTCAGAATGTTATCCCGGAAAAAAATACAATCAAATGAAGGATCGGTTCTTCTAAATGTCCTTGCGGTCATTTTTATTTTACTGACCATATTTGCGGCAGTATTTGCTTTTGCAATAAACCGATTTTCAATTCTTAATCGGGAAATTAATCTCACCAAAGCCACATACTTATCGACTTCCGGAATAGAACGATACTTGTATCTCTTGCAGAAAGGGGAAGTGGAAGTAAATGAAAACAAATTCCCGACATATAGAATTTCTATTTCATCCGACGAAAGCATGGAAATCTCATCCCGACTGATGGGCGCCTACCTCCTTGTCAGCAGCATTGGCCAATATAAGAACACCAAATCTGTCAAGTATGCATTGGCTGGCAAGCGTCCCGGAAAAGACTATAATTATGCGGTTATTAACGAAGGTTCTGATTACCCTCTAACCTTGGCCGGAAGAACCAAAATCATTGGTGATATAAAGGCCGGTATCGGTGGTGTCACCAAAGGAGAAATCGAAGGGGAATATTTCCAAGGGGATTCTCTTAATGATGGCAGAATTGTAACATCAAATTATAGTGGACTGCTAGACTACAATTTTGGGATTATTAATAAGTATTTATCCGAGATAGTTGATAGAGCAGGAAGTCCCGACAGATATATCGATGGTTCTCTTGTACTGGATAATGAATCATTTCGCGACCTTGAAAAAGAATCTATTATTGTCATTGAAAATCAGCTCGAAATTTCATCGGACAAACCAATTATCGCGTCGCGCCCCATTACATTGATTTCTAAAGGGAATGTGATTATTAAGGGTGGCAGCAGGATCGCTGGATTATTCGAGATTGTCATAGATGGCTACGTAGAAATCCAATCTGATGCTATAGTCGAAGGATTAACTCTGGTTGCCAGTGATAGTATTATAATCGGTTCAGGGGCTTTGGTTTCGGCTCAGGCGATATGCGGAGGCAGCATTTACATAAAGGAAATGGCCAGAATTTCCTACCCATCGCTATTGTATATTTATGATGATGGAAACTCGGCAAATCCCGGGCAAATCGTCTTTAACCTGGGCTCGAAATCGGAATGTATTGCCATTGCTGAGGATTCTATAAGCCAACTTGACCTAAATCCAAATTCAATAGTGATCCAACCATTAGCTAAAGTCAATGGTATTGTTGAAAGCGAGGGGTTTCTCGAAATACAAGGACAATTATACGGAATAGCTATATCGTCGAATTTTCTTTATAAGACAGAGAAATCCTTATACATCAATTGGCTATGTAATACTAACATAGACAGAAATCAATTGGACTTTATCGCTGTATTGCCAATTAATAATTCCAAATTAGATAGTTATGGGCTTTTCAAAAAATATTAGACTAATACCTATTGTGAGTTGCGGCAACGAAAAGGGATTCTCACTCATTGAAATCCTAATTGCTTCCGCTATTTTCATGATTGGATTTACACTCTTAATGTTTCTCTTGAATAATGCCACGACCAATTTCTCCTATAAAGAGAAATCGACTGCGTTGAATCTCGCCAGGGAATATATGGATGCAGCTCTTCTATCCAATGAATTGGAATCAATTGATGCAACGGTGATGGTTTCAAATATAAAATACAGGGTAATTCAGGATATTGATCGCGAAGATTCCCTTATCAATATTAATATATTCATTATTCGCGAATCAACAAATCGGGAACTTATTACATTATATGCCGAGAAGACTATTCGCTAAAATAATAAACAAATCCGGGGTGACACTGGTCGAATTATTGGTGTCATTCTTCCTAATCTCTTTATTGATGGTGTTTATTGTCTCGGCTTATCTCTTCACTCAAAGGTTTATTTTAAACTGGGAGGATGAGATTTCCATATATCAAGAAGCTGATTTCATTCTCCAACTTATAAAGAACGACTTTAATAATTACAATTCAATTCGATCTGACGATTCAGCATTGATATTTACCGACGATATTTTGGGGAGACTGACATATTCTGTCAGTGGGGGAGATATATTCAAGAACAATCGCATAATAAATGGCAGTGGGTTTTCATGTGTATCATTCAAAGTTGAAAAAATTAACTTGACATATCCAACCCCGGATAGCATTTTGATTTCAGGGAGATATGACTATTTGAGGGATTACTATCAAATAAGGCTATCTCTGAAATTTAAAAATAAAACTGAGTCTTTTAAGACATGGGTATTTTCTCGTGATGAAAAGACTTCTTTTTAAAGTGCCTCGCTTTAGGCTATTTCTCAAGAAAAGTAAAAAGGGTTTTTCCCTAATTGAACTACTAATAGTCCTTGTCATTATCGCAATCCTTGCCGGGATTGCAATTCCCAGATATATGAGTTCTACGACCAAGGCCAAGCAGACCGAGGCCCAGGAAATCCTCAAACAGATATATATGCTGGAACGCGCATATTTCCAAACCAATGATGAGTATTGGATACCGCCTTCCGGGACAATCGCTGATCGAAATAACCCGGATGCTTTCATTGATTTGGGTGTGGAGATTATGGCTTCGGCACGGTATAGATATGAAATTACTGGGAATGAAAATCACTTCATTGCAGCTGCGACGGCAGATAGATTGGATGACGATCCTGCTATTGATCAGTGGATGATTGATGAGAGCGGGATACTGGAGGTGATAATTGATGATTCGAAGGTGAGATAATTAAAACTGGATAGGAATTCAGATATTACTTTAATTTGATTCGAAATACCGATTAAATCGATTAATCAAGGGGTAGGATTATGCGAAGGATTTTTGGGATTTGGGGGCTTTCAGTATTATCGCTTTTCGCCATTGGGGCTTCCACGCAAGCTGCAAGTGATTTGTCATTGTCGCTTATAAGTGATGCCGCAGGAATGTTTAATGAGAGGGGATATCTAAAGTCTAACTCCTTTAGCCTTGATGGGGAGGAACTGATTAACAATTATAATGGCAATCTAATTTATACTCAAAGATTATATTATCGCAATATTTACCAGAATGGCGTTCATCTTGATGTAAAACTCGCATATAATGGTTCTGTCGGCCATACAATCGCCAGCGGCCATAACCTTATTATTCCTGAGCATAAGAAGTCGGCCATAAATATTCCCGAATGGATTCTTTCGGTAAATGATATTGCAGTGCAGACATTCAACTTCGAAAATGAATGGATGTCATGGGCGACAAGAACAGTTCCTGATACGGCCTCAGTCGATTCCATGGTATCTTGCCTGATTAACGGGTATCATGATTGTTACAATCGGACATATGGGGATACTATATTCAGCACCATTTCAATATTGAAAGGGGATGGATCCGTTCAGCAGTTTCTCAACATTGAATTTACCGATTCATTATATCAGGGCGGTCCTGTCGTCCTCGGAGAATACAGGACGATGACCAAGTCGGACCGGTCAAAAGGGCTTGTAGTATATAATGACTCCACATTCCAGTTCGTCTATTTCCAGGAAAATGGCAACAGAATTTATTTCGATTTTTATAGGCCCAAATGGAAATCCACGATATTGGATCATATAGATTATAATGATTCACTATGGATTCTATTGCCTGTCAAATTCGAAGACCAGTTCAGACACAGTATAAGAATTAAATATGATACCACAAATATGTATGGCCGGCCATTGGTCAAAAAAATATCACACCTTGATATCCGGTGGTATTTCATGGGGGGATATGGTCAGGGCGTCGGAATGGAGCTTTGGAAGGGGCTGATATACGATGCAAACAATAGGCTGTATCGAATACATTATTCCGATCCAGACACAGGGCCGGCATCGTTGCATATGGAGAGAAACAGGGCATTAGTCACCCGTATTTGGGATAAGTTGAATAGGGAAATAAGGTTTGAATACCAGCCGTATATACGGGTGGGAACTGAAATCGGCGGGACAGCATGTGCGGTCGAAGGACTGGGAGCAAGGCGCACGGGAAGTTCATTTGTAATGAATCTGGATAGGCTGGCAACCATACGTTATCCGGATGGCGGATATTCTTACTTCACATATTATAATGATGATTATACCAAGTGGGGAGGACAAGGAGGTTTTGAAGATTCCTTGTCGGTTAGCTATGACACCGATCCCTGCCAAGACGGCCCCTACCCTGAATATCCTTGTATTAAATCCGGATATTTCGACTTTATAGGCCGAGATCCATTCTTTATTAATATGCTTGAAGCGGTAAGGAGAGTAGCTTTTGACACCATTTCTCAAGCAGTCGATTCCAATATAGTTTCGTATGACTCACTGTCATATGATTGGTATGATTATTCCGAGCCGAATATGGGTTACATATCTATGGAAGATACTTTTTATACGGATCGGTTTATAATGGAAGGGGAGGATTCAGAAACAAAAATATATAAATATGCATACCAACAAATACCGGAGCGGGGTAATTACAGCGTCTTGTCCCGCGATCGCGGATGGGCTATCAAGCTGATTCGAACTGAATCATGGATTACGGATGATTTTCTACAGCAGTTTAGGACGATAACCAATTACCACTACTATCGTGGAGATTATCATCAAAACGGCTATTACTTAGGGACATTACAGGACTCATGTATTGTTACCAAAAAAGATGGGATTACCACCGAAAGGTACTTTATTCCCCAATGGGTTGATGAGAATGATTACCACGAAAGTAATATATTGAGTAATACCGTTATTGATGAATGGGGCGGATATTCTACAACAATATTTGAAGATTCGCATTTCGATATAATCAATGATGATTCTTATTATACAAACACTCTAGTAGAGACATCGCGGTATTTTAGTCCAGACAGTATATTGAGGAACCGGCAGGATTATCGATACTATAGTGGGGTATCGGGACCGGGACATATAGGCCAGCTAAAGGATCAAGTAACCTATCTAATTAATGACCAGGGATGGGTAACAGATAGCATAATCGAGTCATCGGAGTATATACGTTATACTTCTGTTCAGAACAGAGATCAGGGAGCGTTGAGAAAATCAATTACTCCTCTGGGCGATTCGGTCATATTTCATTATGTTGAAAGAGTTCCTGCCCCGCCCGGATATGATTTAAAGCCGGATGTATATTATTATAATTCCCCGGTTTACTATAATTATTTGTTTCAAGGAAATACCATTGATGATAATTCCATGGATGGAAGTGCCAGTCCTGACTGGTATAAAAGAGATATCTATCTATCAAATGATACAATTAGGTTTGATTCCATCGTAAAGATTGAATCATCCCCGCATGAAATTAGAGACGACATTAAAATATTCGCAGCTTATGGAGCTCCGGTATTAATGGATTCTGCCAGGTTACTATGCGATCAAACTGTCAGTTATCTGCTGACCCTTCCTCGTGATAGTGTCTTCCATTGGTCCTACGGCAGGGCCGCAATTTATAAAAACGATGACTTAATGGACCAAATTCAGGGGGGTGATGTAAAGGCAGGCGTAAACTCCGTCAGCGGTCAAATACAGGCCGATTCGGGTGATGTTATTAAAATTTATGCGAATGCGGGCATAGACAATAGGGGCAATGCTGCGGCGAGTTTTAATCATTTGGCCTATATTCCAAAATCCGATCCGGATACGACTTTTCTTACTACGCCAAATGCCGTTTCTGATTATCGGCTGTTCAATGATGAAAAACTGGAAATATTGTACGATGGAAATTCATTCATTTCATATGTAAATTACGACCCGCTTGATCGGGTGAACGCGATAACGCTTCCAGGCGGGTTCGTTGACGATCCGAGCGTATCTTTTCCACCCTATGATACATGTATCAAGATATTTCCTGATTTTGATGCGGAATATGTGGAGAATATAAATACAGTAACGAATTGTCTGAAGGATACTATAAGAGCCGCAGCTATTCAATCGTCTGGTAATCCATACTGGGTAATTACATTATTAAATTTCAAATATTATAATATAACGAGTTTAGGTAATTTTAATGTAGACAGCGTATTATTGAAGCTTTACTGCTCGGAAGCCGGTCACAAAAACAACTTTGTATTCTGTGGCAGATATGGCAATCATGAAGTCTATTGCGGCGACGGCTTCCCAATCCCATATATTACATGGCAATTTGGTGATTTAATGGATACCGGCTTTAATCGACTAAATGTAACGGATATGATTGATGGCTGGACTTCTGATACATTGCAGGTTAAGACAATTTGCCTTGGGATAGATTATGAATATATGGATATGTATGACAGCGTCAAATTACTCTCCACCGAATATTTTGATATGGATTTCTGGCCGGCATTGGAAGTCCATGGGCAGTTTGTTTATGATCCAGATACCGTATTTTCGATAAGATACGACTATGACGATTTCCCGGATGACGGAGATAGGGTAGGGGTATCTATTAAAACCCGGGACGATACGGCGGGGGCCGCTAGTTATATCAATGAATCGCGAGTATGGTTTGATGGCTTTGGCCGAGCCGTACAGCGAGAATCGATTGATTCCACCGGGAATTATGACTCTACGCTGACCAATTATGACTATTTAGATCGGACTAAGACTACGACCGACCAATCGGGATATTCAACGTCGTTTAAATATGACCATCATGACAGGCTAATCAAAACCACCTTCCCTGATAATTACTCCAAGAATGTCAAGCATTTCGGCGCATCTATGATTGACCTTGACCCATACAACTACCTATTGCCATCTATGCGGGATTCTTCCCTTTACGTAACAGAATATACCGATGAAAATGGAAATAAGGCGTTCGATTATAATGATGTCATGGGGAGATTAAGGCTTAAACGAGCCATTCCTGATACGGGAGATACTCTCAATACCTATTTCAATTACGACGATATGGGGAATCTGATAACCGTTATCAAGCCGAAAGGGGATTTGGTCAATTACAGGTATAATAATCTTGGCTGGCTATTAAAAGAATGGTCGGCGGATTATGATACCATAACATATTTATATGATAAAAAAGGACGGGTTACTTTTGTTAGAGATGGAAACCTAAGTGAGAATGCGCATTATGATACTGCAACAGGATACTTAACCTATGCCGAATGGCGGTACTATGACTATGATGCTCTCGATAGAGTGATAGCGTCGGGTTTTTCGTGCGGAGTAAGCCCGGGGAATATGATAAAGTACGTGAGGACCAGATATTTCTATGATAAACGCAACTCCTCTTATTCTCAGGGAAGACTATCATTATATTATGACAAAGAAGACGACAGTTGTCACTATGGCGAAAAGTACGATTATGACCAGCGCGGAAGGATAATTAAACAAACCAATTATTATAAGGCCGCCCTTGATTCAATTCTCATAGACCCTTCAATTGGATTTTATGAATTCACATTAACCGGCGAAGACGAATTCATATACCGGTACGAGTATAATTTCGCGGATAAAATCACCAAAATAGTCTACCCTGACAGCTTTATCGTAACATATTCATACGATAACCTGGGAAGGCTTGAGAAAATCGGCAATGAAGCCAATTCTGCGGCATATGCCACCTATAAATATACCGAAAGAAATGCCGTCGAGCAGGTTATTTTAGGGGATTCCTGCCAGTCTGTCGACTACATTTACAACAGCCGGGGATGGCTCGAAGCCATTAATTCGCCTGATTCCGATACTCTACTAGCGCCGGATCATTTCAGACAGTCTATCGGGTATTACACCGATATGTCCGGGAGCGAAGGTTTTAAAAACGGGAATATTGCCGGAATATCCTACAAATTTGATAGCACCGTCAATTTCATAAAATACAATTACGGATATGACGGCTTAGACAGACTATTGAATGTCGATAAAAGCCCCCTGGGAACAGGTCAGTTCTATCCGCAGGAATTGTTTGAATACGACGAGAATGGAAATATAGAAGAATACATATATCACCTGGGCCTATTCACCGCCGACACGATTGACTACCAGATAAATGCGAACTCAAACCAACTGGATGCGATCTCCGGCAGCGGAAGCAATTCCTTTACTTACGACGCCAACGGAAATATAAATACCGATCTCGCCCAAAACACCACCTATT
>Ga0105099_10000078_pt1 | contig 58356 bp, 58 predicted proteins | sample PPLLak3cmMay2015_2_FD_79138 | JGI IMG/M metagenome (GOLD analysis project Ga0105099, IMG submission 79138) | Freshwater sediment microbial communities from Prairie Pothole Lake near Jamestown, North Dakota, USA - PPLs Lake P8 Core (1) Depth... | ecosystem: Environmental > Aquatic > Freshwater >... | reverse complement strand
TGCCGAGGGGGTCACACCCGTTCCCATCCCGAACACGGAAGTTAAGCCCCTCTGGGCCGATGGTACTGCATGGGTAGCTGTGTGGGAGAGTAGGTCGCCGCCGGGATCTTTTACCAAAAAGCCCCATCTCATAAAGAGATGGGGCTTTTTGGCGTCCCAGGTTTTGATTATCGTCCCGTTTTCTTATCGTCCCGTTTTTATAGAGTATTCAAATCTTTCATTTCCATTGGTTTCTGTTTTGATGGTATTGAAGAGACTTTCAGTAAATCCTTTCAGGAATATATCAATATAAGACTTTTTTGTTTTAGGCGGATAAACAATTTTAGGCTTATGTTTTATTCCTGTTATTTTTGCTGCTTCATCGATTGCATCCTGAAGATTTCCAAGTTTATCCACCAACTTCAATTGTTTAGCTTGTTCACCTGTGAATATTCGACCATCAGCAAGTTCCTGGACTTTTTTGATTGGGAGGTTTCTTCCATCAGAAACAGCGAGGACAAACTGTTTATACATACTTTCGATAATACCTTGCAAAATCTTCTTGTCTTGCAATGTGATAGGTCTGACGGGTGAGCCTGTATCTTTAAATTCACCACTTTTTAATACGAAGGATTTTACTCCAACTTTATCTAGTAAAGTCTGAAAGTTAGCAAGTTTCATCAAAACACCAATACTTCCTGTAATTGTACCAGGATTGGCAAAAATGATGTTTGCTGGAGCAGCAATATAATATCCACCTGAGGCTGCAACGCTACCCATAGAGACTACTACCGGTTTGACTTTCTTAAGTTTTGTTATCTCTTCATATATTTCTTGAGTTGGACCTACAACTCCGCCTGGTGTATCAAGTCTTAATACGACAGCTTTAATGTTGTTTTCGTCTCTAGCATAATGAAGTTGTTCGATGATTTCGCCAGAGTCTGTTATCATGCCTAATACTTCGACAATTGCAATAGATGATTGTTTAAAATTCAAACTATTATTATTTGTAAATAGCTTAACAAAAATATATGACAAACAAAATAGTGACGCAACTGATACTAAAACAATTACCACGTAAACAAATTTATACTTTGACATGTCAAATACCCCCTAAATGAGTTGCTTATATATTGTATAAGATAAATAGTACTTATTGCTCATTGTTGAGATTGATTAAAGCCTTTAAAGCAGCAATTCTGCCAACATAAATAAGTAATAGGTGTGACCGCAAAATTTGGCAGGATAAATATGGTAGACCTTATAAGGGAGCTTAATTCTGTTATCAGTAATATCCTCGAGAATTTTAGCTATTCTATATCCGACTCGAACGTTTTTTATGTTTATAAAAAATGATTGACTTGGAGTCAGAGTTTTGATATAAAACAGGAACTTGATTGAGCGGGAATAACTCAGTGGTAGAGTGCAACCTTGCCAAGGTTGAAGTCGCGGGTTCGAATCCCGTTTCCCGCTCCAAATAAAATAATTACAGGGTTAGCATAAACGCTAACCCTTTTTTTGTTTTTCTGGACCTCTCGCAAGAAATATGTGGAACTTCTTGTCCTTTATTTTAGTACGAAGTAGAAACCCACGTCCTATGGACGTGGTAATGTTTGTTGGCTATGCCGGTCCCGGATGGGTATGGCCGTCTGGCCGTGTTATCTGCACAATCTGAACGTAGCGATGTGCCAAGGTTTTTAGCCGGAGTAGCAGGAACTGTTGCTATCACGGAAATGCTGCTATGCCCCCCTATGGGGGGCTGCCCTTAAAGCCACGTCCTATGGGCGCGGATTCTTTACTTGTAACGAGTCATCAAATTATTTCCGGCAGTTTAGAGTCTTTCGATGGTATCAACGTCAATTGATCGAGCTGTAACTTTGTATGCTGCTGACCCGAATTTCTGGAACGTCGTTTTTCATTCAGGCGATAAGCATGCTGAAACTATCGGTTGAGTCTTTCCGGTATCCCCCTGTGTCTGGGCCGTGTGGCCGCCAGACGCTTGCTCCTACTCATCAAATCTTGGTTCGAGGTGATGACTACATAGCCCTATTTTCGACTTTTTCGATTACCTAGAGAAATGTTTCACATCGGTAATTCTGCCCGAAACTTCGGAAAAAGCAAACCCAGAAAGTGGTTATATACTTGGCTCTTGCCCATGGATGGCCTGGGGCAGGTGGTATGCTGTTAGCGGAAATGTAAAAATAACCCACTTTTCCATTATCTTAACTGACCAGGAGGGTCGGCATGATTGGAAAGGAAGAAATTGACGACAATTCAGATTGCCGACTATACGGTATAGTGGGTCAATTTTCGATTGACGTTGACATTTTTCATTAACTCCCAGAAAAGCCGGAAGCGATCAGCAGACTAGGAGGAGACGTCAAAGGTTATGACCTCATCACAACCGAACCTGGAATCGTCATCGTACTGGACGATTTCAACAACCAGACGTCTGGTTGTCATTTGTTTTTTTAGATTGGTACAATAGGAAGGGTCGATGATGTTTTCACCGAATGTTTGATTTGCTTGGCACATAATACAGATCCACGGACCTACGTCCTATAAGATATATTATGTAAAGTTGGCTGCAGGGGGAAATATTATTTAATTGAAAGAACATTTGGTTCTTGAGATTCTCTATAACTAGATTTTGTTTTGTCATCTTTCTGTGAACGATTCTAGCATGCCAATATATTCGATCAATTTCATGACGACAAGTTCGTTAATTCTACGACCTTTCTCAGGTGTTGCTTTCGTTGGATCTCCCCAAACGCCATTTGGCCAAAACTTTCTCTTGTCGCGAACAATTATACCTGGAGGAAAATTCGGAAATTCGCGCTGTGACGTGCCTTTTACGAGATCAGGATATAAAAACATAATACGTGACGTTTCGATTTCCCCAGCATGTGCGTCTCCGACTGTTTCGATTATCTCTCGACCTTCAGAGCATGCCAGATCATATTCTGTCAATACTGCCAGCTTAATGTCCAGCAATTCCGTTATCAGATCCTCTCCGGCATTAACGAGGGCCATTTTGTGTGTTCCACCAGCATGACCTGTTAAAATAATGAAAGTTCTAAGCCCTTGAGAATATAGCGAATGAACGATATCCTTCATGAGGTTTTCCAAAGTATTTGTGGAGATGGAAATGGTTCCCGGGTGACAAGATGTTGATCTGCAACAACCATAGTGGACTGGCGGGGCAATGAAAAGTGGGACGACTTTAGCTGCAGCCTTCCCTACTTCATAGGCTTGAATCGTATCAGTTGATAGTGGTAAGTGGTAGCCATGTTCTTCTACCGAACCAAATGGAACTAATATGGTTTTTGTTAATGTAAGACCCTCTTCAAATTCACCCATCGTCATTTCTTCAAGTATCATAATGATTACCCTGCGGTTTTTTCATTGGTTATAGGAGGTGCATGAATTTATGTGTTTGAGGTATGACCCTGACTTCGCTCAAGTAGTCACTTGCCTCTTCTTGAAGATCGAACAATACTCTGGATGAAATGGTTTGATTGACATTTGCCGATGTCAACGGTTGCAGTATTAAGGGAATGTTTTTGCTAACTGAGACAATCACCTCACATGCTTGCCTGATTTCAGAGATGGAGGTTTCATTGGAAACAACGGCTTTTACATAAACATCTGTTCTTGCCGCAATCTTGAGGAACTCTCGGTGCTCTTCCCAATAGTCTCGTGATTTTGTTGTCGATGGAAGTTTGAAATCCATAGATATATAATCAATGAAATCAATGCATTTTAATAGTTCTCGATGATAGATCCCATTCGTTTCAAGGTAGATAGGTAATATTTTTCGCAATTCCGGCAGGTATTCAAGTAATGACTCAGTATGCAGGAGTGGTTCTCCTCCCGTGAGGCTTATTGAGTGGTGTGCCTTGGGCCGCAAAGATACCCATTTTAATAATAAATTTATTATATACTCTAAATGTACCGGGTTTTTTATATCTGTAAAATCCTGTCTTCCTGGGGTGTTTTCCGTTTGACAAAATTCTGGAATCAAAACAGAGTGAGTAGAACGTGAATCGCAATAGTGGCAATCCAAGTTACAACCGTAGAAACGAAGGAATGCTTGGCGCAAACCCACGAGCTTTCCCTCTCCCTGGATAGAAGAAAATATTTCAACCATATTTGTAGTATAATTACTCATAATATTTCGCACAAGCATGGTCAGATTCCCATACGGTAATGGATTCCACTGTAACATTGTCGTTGTTTAATGTGCGAGAAAGTTCCTGATAGATATAACGAGCAATATTTTCCGACGATGGAGATACATCTTTAAACGGTTCAAGTTCGTTAAGATATTTGTGGTCAAGCGTTTTAAGGAGTGTTTTTGTCTCTGCCTTCAACTTTTTGAAATCAATTCCCAATCCAGATTTGTCGAGATCTTTTGCTGTTACTGACACATCGACTTTCCAGTTATGGCCGTGTAAGTTCTCGCAGTCGCCCTGATAATGCATAAGATTGTGTGCAGACGCAAAATCACTACTTATTGTTAGTTGATACATTTTTCCCTCGTTTCCACAAAAGTTATTGTATTAAATAGTACCACAGACAAAAAGTAAAAGTAAAATATAGATCATAGCCTCTGATCCATCTATTATTATTCAATAATTCTGATTTACTATATTGAAGATTTATCAATTATGGTCTATATTTTGAATTCTGTTTTAAATAGTATGAAAGGAGGGAAATATGCTTTTTAAAAGGACTAGGATCAGCATTCTTTTCCTCCTTCTCACCCTCCCCTTCTTTTGTTCTTCACTTTCTTTCGCGGATATTTATAAATTCGTCGACGACGAAGGTGTCATGCATTTTACTGATGCTCCTACCGATCGGCGATTTAAGATTTTTATGCGGGATTTGAAAAAAGACAGGAAACTGCGAACCAATTTCAGGTTAGGAGCTTTGTGCAGGAATCCTGATGAATTCGAACCAATTGTCAAGTCTGTTGCTTCAGAATATGGCGTCGACAAGAATCTAGTGAAAGCTGTCATTCACGCAGAGTCTGGATATAACCCTAATGCTGTTTCTCCAAGAGGAGCGCAAGGGTTAATGCAGTTGATGCCAAAGACCGCTCAGGGGCTTAAAGTCCCCAATTCCTTTGATCCCCAAGATAATATACGTGGCGGAGTCCGATACCTACGATTTCTCCTTGATACTTTCAAAGGTGATGTGACCCTTGCTCTTGCAGCTTATAATGCAGGTATGTCCCGAGTGAACCAGTATGGCGGTGTACCACCTTACGAGGAAACGCGTAACTATATTTCAAGGGTTCTGAGTTATCAGAAATCTTATCAAAGTAACTAGGTGTTTTCGATGGGAATAAATAAGAAGAGCTCTTTTCGACATGTCCCTAATATCTTAACTCTTTCTAGGATATTAGTTGTACCGCCAATGGCGATAATTCTCACATCACCCTCTAAATCTGCCGGATTTCTTGCTACTGTTTTATTCGCAATAGCGTCCTTTACTGATTGGCTTGATGGTTATCTTGCCAGGCGCTTGGGAATAATTACCGTATTAGGTAAATTCCTTGATCCTATTGCGGACAAGCTCCTCGTAATGGCTGCGCTAATAATGATTATCCCTTATGATAGAGTCCCCGCCTGGATGGTTCTCGTAATCCTCAGTAGAGAAATTATCATTACTGGGTTGCGAGGAATTGCTTCAACTGAAGGAATTGTTATTGCGGCAAGCAATCTAGGTAAATACAAAACAATTTTCCAGATTGTGGCAATTCTTGGACTCCTTCTTCATTACGATTATCATTGGTTATTCGGCATACAATCATCTTTTTTCTATGTTAATATGCACAACGTTGGAATTTTCTATCTCTGGATTGCCACGATCATTACCATTTGGTCAGGGATTGATTATTTGGTGCGTTTCTTTAAAGTTCTTGCAAGATAATCTTTTAATTCTAACCAACCTGAGATATCAAATTGGGGGAACTCATGCAGATCGAGAGTGATTTTCTGGTAATTGGCAGTGGCATAGCTGGTTTGTCGTATGCCCTGCAAGCGGCAAATCATGGGAAAGTTGCGCTTGTTACCAAAAAAGAAATTACCGAATCTGCGACGAATTATGCCCAGGGCGGTATTGCTTCGGTATTTTCGGAAGAAGACACCTTTGATTCACACTGTGATGACACTATGGTTGCCGGAGCTGGGATCTGCCATGAAGATGTTGTTAAAATGGTCGTTGCAGAAGGTCCCGAAGTAATAAAAACCTTGATTGAATGGGGGGTCAAGTTTACGACTCGTGGGGATTCCTATGATCTGACCCGAGAGGGTGGACACAGTAAAAGAAGAATTTTTCATGCTGATGATTTGACGGGCAGGGAAATAGAACGTGCGCTCGTCACTGCAGTATTTGAACACCCAAATATCGAAGTTTTTGAGAACCATACAGCAATTGATATCATTTCCGAATGGAAAATAACTAAAAACCCGGAACAGCCAAACCGTTGTTATGGAGCCTATGTACTTGACGTTCTTAATGGCAAGGTCAAGACATTCTTAAGTAAAATCACGTTGCTGGCTTCTGGTGGAGCCGGAAAGGTTTACCTGTACACCTGTAATCCCGATGTTGCTTCCGGAGACGGTGTTGCCATGGCGTATCGTGCTGGAGCACTAATCTCGAATATGGAGTTCATGCAGTTCCACCCGACGACACTCTACCATCCGCTTGCTAAATCATTTCTAATTTCTGAGGCAGTCCGTGGAGAGGGTGCAATTCTTCGCCGAAGTGATGGAACCGCTTTTATGGAGAAATATCACAAGCTTAAGGATTTGGCACCTCGCGATATTGTTGCGCGGGCAATTGATAACGAAATGAAAACCTATGGTGATGATTGTGTCTACCTGGATATAACACACAAAGATCCCGATTTTATCAAAACTCGCTTTCCTAATATTTATCGAACCTGTTTGAAGTTTTGTCTCGATATGACAAAAGAGCCTTTGCCTGTAGTCCCTGCAGCTCATTATTTATGTGGCGGTGTCGTTTCAGACCAGAACGGTGAAACCAATATTGAAAATCTTTATGCTATTGGTGAAGTAGCTTTTACCGGTTTGCATGGTGCCAACAGACTTGCCAGTAACTCTCTCCTTGAGGCTGCAGTATTTGCTGGCAGGGCATATCGGCACAGCGTAGAACGGCTGAAGAAAACCCGGTTTGACTTCCCTGGAATACCTCAATGGGATTCAGGTACTGCCACCAACAGTGATGAAATGGTTGTCGTATCACAAAACTGGGATGAAGTTCGTCGGTTCATGTGGAACTATGTAGGAATCGTCAGGTCTAATAAGCGCCTCGAACGTGCGTTGAATCGCAATAAGCTTATCCAGGAAGAAATTGCAGAATATTACTGGGATTTTCTCATAACGTCGGACTTGATCGAGTTAAGGAACATCGCTACGGTTGCTGAGTTGATAATTCGATGCGCTCAGCAACGTAAAGAATCTCGTGGGCTCCATTACAACATTGATTTCCCTGATCGCGATGATGTCAATTGGCAGAAAGACACTCTTATTCAAATTAATTTGAGGAATTATGACGATAGATGATTTTCGATGTGAAATTGATCGACTGGATAGTGAATTGCTGAAGATATTCAATCAGAGAGCGCATCTGGCGCTGAAGATTGGTGAGCTAAAGAAAATATCTGGTCTTCCCATATTCGACCCTGGTCGTGAAAAGAGAATTTTTCAACGAATGAAAGATGAAAATCCCGGACCCTTGGACGATCAGGCAATTGTAAGATTATTTGAGCGGGTTATTGACGAATCAAGGCGCTTGGAGCGAATCATGACTGAGAGCGAAAAATGAATCAGTTTGGGGAAATTTTATGCTGATAATTATGAAAAAATGTGCCGACGAAACAGCACTCGATCATATCAAAGAATTTCTTATTACCAGAGGCTTTGATATCCACCAATCAACAGGCGTAAAGCAGATTATAATCGGAGTTATCGGAGATACTGATTCGCTAGACATTAAAGAACTTGAGTCAATTAACGGTGTCCTGCAGGTTGTTAGAATAATGAAGGAAGATGAACGATGTCTCAATTCACCGTGACACCCGCATACCCAACTACCTGATTGAAATCCCCTGATACTTCGCCACTTGTAGCATAACGAATCAGTTCACTTTTTGTTGCCCCCATTTCAATGGCAGCCACTAGCATAATGGTCGCGGGGATAACCCCACACATGGAAATCCCCCTACCCTTCACAATCGAATACATTCCCTCAGGATTCATATTCAAAACCTCGTGGATTGCCAGATTATCCTCATGTCGGGCCACCTCTGCAGGTTGGTAGTGAGACATGTCTGAACTAGCAACAATAAGAACCTCTTTGTCATATTCATCGATGGCCTTAGCCAGCGATAATCCCATGCTTTTGCACGAAGAATAATCGCTGAATCCGAGACAAATAGGAACAATGGTAACATCTGGTCTGAGGAATTGAAGAAATGGTACTTGAACCTCGATAGAATGTTCGTATTGATGAGCAGCGCTGTCTTCTTCCAAAAGGGTAGAATGTTTTAATAATAGTGCCGAGAGTTGCTGGTTAATGCCAGCATTGCCAAGTGGGGTCACCCATTCTCCAAGGGGAAATAAAGCTGCACTTGAGCCAACACCATGATGATTCGGTCCAAGGATCACAACTGTCTTAGGAATTTTAAGGCGAGCATAGACTGCCCCAGCGACAGCACCTGAATAGACATATCCGGCATGTGGAACGATAGCCCCAAGCGCCTTTATTTGCCTGTCATTTACCTTTACAAGCTTCTCTAGTTGAGCTCTGAGACGTATTGGATCGCTAGCATAGAACTGACCTGATACCGCAGGCTGTCGTACCATAGCAACACTCCTTTTGGGAATCTCAGTCAACCCTTATCACCAGTCAACGTCGATGTCTCATCAGTTGTTGTTTGAAGGATTCCTTCAAGAGGAAGTTCTTCCTGTTGTTCATATGTGCCTTCGACTACCAGATCTTCAATTTCCCGTAACGTTGGTAACGATTTCAGATCCCTCAGACTGAACATTTCGAGAAAATACCGCGTTGTGCCATAGATCAATGGTCTTCCTGGAATATCTTTTTTCCCGAGAATTTTTATCAGTTTTTTTTCGAGGAGTGTCTTGATTACACCTCCCGAATCTACACCACGCAGGTATTCTATTTCAGCCCGGGTAATTGGTTGCCGATATGCTGTAATTGCCAGGGTTTCCAGCGCAGATTGACTGAAGCGAGATGTCTTTGTTTTAACAAGTCGACGAACATAACCCCCGTTTTCTTCACGAGTTCTGAATTGGTACCTTTTGGCAACTTCCGCGAGAAAAATGCCACGCTCTGGATTATCATATTCAGCTTGAAGTTGAAGTATGCAGGTGCGAATAAGGTCTCTATCATACTCTTGAAGTATACTGCAAAGCCTGTCAAGTGACATGGGTTCTTCTGAAATAAAGATAAGGCTTTCCAAAATTGACTTGAGTCTACAAGCTGTCACCTTTATCCTCCTGCTCATGTCTGTCTGAAGTTTCAACGACAGCCGGCCTGATCCAGATAGACCCGTATTGCTCTTGTTGGCGGACTCGAATCAATCGTAGTTTACAGAGTTCAAGAATAGCGAGAAAAGTAGCAACCAGATAGTCCCGGTCCGCGCAGTTTTCGAAGAGTTCCGCAAAGTCTAGCAGCTCTTTTTCTTGTAAAAGGGAAAGAATTTCATTGATTCTCTCTGCAATGCTGATGGATTCGGCACTAACCTCATGGAAGCTTTCATGAGGTGTCTTGATAAGGATGCCTCTAAATGCCTCAATAAGAGCGAACAGGTCAAGTTCCAGTGGCTCACTTGACATCAAGGTGTCAGATTGAAGCTCTTTTGAGACAAATGATCGGGCAAAGAGTTCTCTGCCAAGTAGCTTTTGATCATTGAGACGCAGCGCCGCCTCTTTATATCTGCTATATTCGACCAGTCTCCGAATTAGTTCCGCTCGAGGGTCTTCTCCTTCTTCATCGGGATTTTCTTCATAACGGGAGGGGAGAAGCATGCTTGATTTGATCTGGATAAGGGTAGATGCCATCACCAGAAAATCTCCGGCAATTTCCAGGTTTAGTTCCTTTAATAACTTGATGTATTCAAGGTACTGCTTGGTTATTATTGCAATAGGAACGTCGTAAATATCCAATTCACTTTTCTTTATTAAATATAAAAGAAGGTCAAGAGGACCCTCAAATTTCTCAAGTCTTACTTTATAAGATACGTCGTATCTATCTGAACTATCGATGTAATCTTCGGATAGATTTAAATCCAAACCAAATCTCCCGTCCATTGAAATAGTCGCGCTGTGCTGTGTATTGTAAGGCGTTGAAACTAGAATGCTTCTTTTACGCGATTCATGGTTTCAGTATAGTCTCGTAACGCGAGTCGTATTTTTATGTTCTGTTGTAAGAGAATGCCAACCGGCAGCAAAGAACAAGTATTCAAATTACTCTCTAAGCATAAAAAAGCATGCTATCGCATGAGGAACGAGGTAACACCGTATATTATAGACGCCTGAGGCCCTGCCAGTAACCGTATGCCAAAATCGAGCATCGGTGCAATGACATAGTTGAATACATTCGTAAAGAATACTAAAACAATGATTATGATCATTCCGTAGGGTTCAATGCGGGAATATGAGACTGCAAATCTGTAGGGAAGAATTCCGGCTACGACACGACCTCCGTCAAGCGGAGGAACCGGAATCAAGTTGAAGAGACCGAGAAGCAGATTTATATAGATCGAAAATGCCAGCATTAAAGAAACCGGCTCAAGAATCAAATGTCCCGCAACACCCAGATCGAGCATTGCGACACCTCGCAAGGTTATAGCTGATGCTGTTGCGAGCAGGAAGTTTGTGGCAGGACCAGCCACAGCCACCCAGATCATATCTCTTTTAGGATTTTTCAGCTTCCCGAAATCAACGGGAACAGGTTTTGCCCAACCTATTCCAACCAGAAATACCATTAGAGTTCCAAATATATCAAGATGTTTTAGGGGATTTAAGGTTAGGCGACCGAGTGATCGAGCAGTGTTGTCACCAAGTTTGTAGGCTACATATCCATGAGAAACCTCATGACAGGTAATGGCGAACAATGCAGGAACAAGCATGATCGAAAGTTTGAACAAAAAGTTTTCCATATACCTTCTCAACTGTAGATTTTGATGATGAAGATTTTGATGACAAATCGATTATAACTAACAGATTGGGCTGTATATGTCAACGAATGCACGCCAACGCGTAATGAGGCAGACTTCCAAAAGTTAAAAAAAAGGCGGGATCGCTCCCGCCTTTCTTCACTTATGTAGATAAAGAAACTAAATATCGTAGTACAGAGCGAATTCCATAGGAACCGGACGCATGCGAACAGCGTTAACCTCTGCTTCGGTCTTATACTCAATCCATTTGTCGATGACATCAGCCGTGAAAACATCGCCTTTCAACAGGAAGTCATGGTCTTCCTGGAGGGCTTTCAAGGCTTCCTCGAGACTACCCGGAGCTGAAGGGATGCCGACCAGTTCTTCAGGTGAAAGACCGTAGATGTCTTTGTCAAGGGGCTTGCCTGGATCTACCTTGTTTTCGATACCGTCAAGCCCAGCCATCAATATTGCTGCAAAGGCCAGGTAGCCGTTGCAGGATGGGTCTGGTGTCCGGAACTCGACACGCTTTGATTTTGGATTGGTGGAGAACATGGGGATACGCAGAGCAGCAGAACGGTTTCTGCTGGAGTAGCACATATTGACCGGAGCTTCAAATCCAGGAACAAGACGCTTGTAAGAGTTTGTCGTCGGATTGGTTAATGCGCAGAGTGCCTTGGCATGTTTGATGATTCCACCGATGTACCAGAGTGCCATCTGAGACAGCCCGCCGTACTTGTCACCGGCAAACAGGTTGGTCCCGTCCTTCCAGATGGACACATGGGTGTGCATACCGGAGCCGTTGTCGCCATACAGAGGTTTCGGCATGAAGGTAACAGTCTTGCCGTTACGCAGCGCTACGTTCTTGATAACATATTTAAACCATTGAAGTTGGTCGGCCATGTCTAACAACGACGCGAATCGCATGTCGATCTCGGCCTGGCCACCGGTAGCAACTTCGTGATGCTGACATTCGATACGAATACCGACATTCTGCAGTTCCATAACCATTTCGGTACGGAGGTCGTTCTGGGAGTCGGTCGGAGATACCGGAAAGTAGCCTTCCTTGTGGCGAGGCTTATAGCCAAGGTTGGGGAATTCTTCGCGGCCAGTGTTCCATGCACCTTCTGACGAGTCAACAGCGTAGAAAGACTGGTTTGAAGATGAATCAAACCGTACATCATCAAAAATAAAGAACTCAGCTTCCGGTCCGAAATATGCTGTGTCGCCGATGCCGGATGCTTTGAGATAGGCTTCAGCTTTTTTTGCAATATTGCGCGGGTCGCGGCTATAACCTTCTTTGGTAATCGGATCAAAGATATTGCAGATCAAACTGAGGGTCGGAATTGCGGTGAAAGGATCCATGATTGCGGTGGTGCAATCAGGAAGAATGATCATGTCGGATGCATGGATTGGCTGCCAGCCACGAATGGATGAGCCATCAAAACCCAAGCCATCTTCAAATACATCTTCATCAAATTCACTGATGGGCACGCTGAAATGCTGCCAAATTCCAATAAAATCCATGAATTTGAAATCTACCATAAGTGCGCCATTGTCTTGTGCAAACTTTACTACTTCTTGCGGTGTCATTCATTCTCTCCTTTATAAAGTTAAATAGACGCGATTAGATTGCGTCTTGTCCTCGCTCACCGGTTCTGATACGGACAACCTCTTCCACGGTGGTTACGAATATTTTGCCGTCGCCAATACGTCCGGTTTTTGCCGATTGCTCTATAGTCTCGACTACCTTTGTCACCAAGTCGTCACCGACAATAATTTCCATCTTGATTTTCGGAATAAAATCAACAACATATTCAGCGCCACGGTATAATTCCGTGTGGCCTTTCTGTCTGCCGAATCCTTTAACTTCACTAACAGTTATCCCTTGGATTCCAATCTCGTTAAGAGCTTCTTTAACTTCGTCCAGTTTGAACGGTTTTATTATAGCTTCTACTTTCTTCAATTGAATCACCCCCTCAGAAAATTTTCATACAATGCAACATTATAAACTGTACCTGGCTAGGGAAAAAAACGTATGACTCACCGTCTGAATGCAAAATTTCTGCCCAAGTAATAAAAAATATCATAACCTTTGATAATCAAATAGTTACAGATATTCGTATCGATATGCAGTCGCAAGCTTGGCCTGATAATTAGGCAATTATGAATTGGGTGACTGTATTTTGTGCACCCTGTCAGGCTATAGCAAAACCTGATGTTGGAGTAGATGAATATTTAATCTATCTCAGTTAACTGGAGCAATGCATATATTTGCTGAACGCGTGGCATCTGAATGCCTTTTTCAGCAGCAACCAAAAGAGGAACACCAAAAATTGCTTCAAGTTCTAATGGTCGCTCTTTAAGTCGATCTATCAACATTGACGGTTTATACTGCCCCAAATTCTTCGATGATTCTACCATTTTTCCGGCCAGGGATAACGGGATATCATTCAAGAGAGATTGGGCATTGGCTGCGGTAATAACTTCTTCCATCACCTCACTTACCAATTGGCGAGTTGGTTCAAATTTCAATATGATATCAATCGGTTTTAACATAAGCGCACAGATACCATTAAAAGGTATGTTCCAGACGAGTTTTTCCCAGCGCGCACGTTTAAGGTCCGAAACAGTTCGACATTCTACGCCCGCGCTCCTGAAACGTGATGCAATTTCTTGTATCCTGGTGCTATCAGTTTTTGAATACTCCCCCAGAAGAATTCGCCCTTCACCCAAGTGGTGTACCTCTCCTGGTTTTTCTCGATTAGAACAGAGGTAGGCGACGCCACCAAGAATTCTTTCTTCACCAAAAAGAGCGGCAAGCGTTTCTTCGTTTCCCAGACCATTTTGCAGCGTTAGGATCTGAGTTTTGTCACCAACAAGCGGAGTTATGAGTTCTACAAATGAAATGTTTGCAAATGTTTTTAAACCAATCAGAACAAGGTCGACTATTCCTATTTCAGAGGACGAACGGAAACCCTTAACCATTGGGAGATGGAAATTCCCGTTAACGGAGTATACCGTTATCCCTTCGGATTTTATAACTTCATAATCGCTTCGCAGCAAAAAGTATACATCGTTTCCGGATTTCTGCAGTACAGAACCATAATAGAGTCCCAATGCTCCTGCACCTACCACAGCAATACGCATTCCGGTTGTTCTCCTCTTCCGTCCTCGGCGGTTTCTCCGCAAGGGCTCTAAATAAGCTGGTTTGCTTGCATAAACATTCTGATAAGGGTATAAACTACCAAGAGAAATCATAGACACGTGACCGTAAACAATCGCGCTGTAAAGTAGCAGTGCGATCAAGGAGTCCTTCAATCTATGAAAATATTTTTCTATATCATCTTTCTATTCTCATTCGTTGCGAACAGGGCAATTGCTGATATCTATCGCTCTGTTTCCAAGGATGGTGTTGAATGTTTCACTGATGCACCAGTTAACAGAAATTCTATTCTTGTCATACGTGAGCACCGCAAGATAAAGGCAAGTAAGTTGGATTCAAAAAGGATAGTCTCTGCAGGGACACGTAAATTACAGTCAACCACCCTGGTATCTAAGCCAAAATCGTTTGTTTTGCCGGTTAAAGGGGTTATTTCGTCAACAGTCGGGCTTCGATATGATCCAATTGATGGAATGCTGCGAGATCATAAAGGCGTTGATATTGCCATACCGGAAGGGACACCGATAAAACCCGTGGCGACTGGAATCGTCTCGTATAGCGGGATGCGAGGCGGTTATGGGAATATTGTCATTATTGAACATGATAGTGGAATGACGACCCTGTATGCCCATAATAATATTAATTGGGCAGAAAGCGGTGACAGGGTAGACGAGAATACGACCATCGCGCTGTCTGGTTCAACGGGGCGATCGACAGGCCCGCATCTTCATTTCGAGGCTTGGCTCGAGGGACAAAACGTGACCTCTGATTTTTTTGACGACCCGTCTTCCATCCAAAGATATCCAAGCTCCAAAATGATTACACGAAAAGTCAGTTTTATCCGGAAGGTTGTAAAGGCTGACGGCTCTATTCTTCTTACCAACCTGCCCCTTGTTCACCCCTGAAAAGCTTGATGTGCCTCACTGACAGGAAACGCATGTAGTATTGACGCCTGATTCAGGCAAGAAAAGACCTTAAAACATCTATAGTTACACCTTCTAACGTATTAGTGATGTGTAGCGCTCCGGCGAGACGCTCTGCTGGGTAACTATTTGTAATTGCTACAACATTGAGACCTGCGCCAGTAGCTGATGTGATTCCTGCAGGAGTGTCTTCGATTGCGATACAATCTTGAGGAAGAATAATTGAATTGTCATATAGATCAACGAGGCGTTGATGAGTAAGGAGATAGCTTTCAGGGTCTGGTTTGCTGGCCTGTACATCATCAGCGGTTACTATTGCATCGAAAGAACCTTCTAATCCGAATTGTTCTAGTATCGGCACTATGTCACGTTTCAAGGCTCCACTGCAAAGGGCAAGCGGAAGACAACCGGAAAGAGCATTAATAAGTTCAATGACTCCTGGATAGGGTTGAACGCCCAGTCGAACGATTCTTTCAAAGACGTCAGCTTTTTGAGAAATTAGTTCGCACAACATTCCTTCACCCAAAAATTTCCCGGCGCTGGTAAAGGCTTCCCTAAAAGCGTCCCTGTCGTCAAATCCGATATATTTATCAAGATATTGCTCCCATGAATATCCAAGCTTTAACGGTTGTAGAACACTCTGAAATGCCTGAAAATGAATCGGCTCAGTGTCAACAATAATGCCATCAAAATCGAAAATCACCGCTTTCAGCATAGTACCTTCCTTGATGAATTCAAAAAGAGTAGACAATTGGGAATAATCTCCTTGGGAACTTTACCCTCTGTTTACTTCGAGGAATGCTTCGAGTGCCGATGCTTGTACTTTTTAAAACCAAAAACGCCAATAAGTACGATGCCGACTCCAAAAGCATTGGCAAGCAAATCACCCAATTCTGCCATTCTGGTAGTAGTAAAGATATTCTGAAGAAGTTCCACAATACCTCCCAGAATTATGGCAGCACAAGCTATCGTGCCCCACTTTATTTTTGTAAGAGACGAGGATCCTGCCAGTGCCCAACCACCGAAGAAGGTAAGGCATCCGTAGGCAAATGCATGTAAGAACTTGTCCCAACCCAGTATTTTTGGCTCTGGTACAGGAGGCGAGGGATCAAGTGACAACCATAAAATCGTGGTTACCCAGGTAAGCAAGACAATACGTCTAAAGAACGTAGAAGTAAAAATAGAGTACAGAGACATTAATGGAATCTTTTCTTTCTACTTATCAATAACTTCAATTTTGGTCAGCAAATATGCCTTGTAAATTGAATTGATGTAAAGTTACTCGCACCAGCTAACATCTCCCCCACCCTTGCGCAGGACTATAGGGATATCGTCGATGAGACTCACTACTGAACTGACTGCAGCGGAAAGGTTTCCACCGTCAATGACAAGGTCTAATAGTGTTCCCATTTCATGATCTACGGCTGTAGGGTCACCGATCGGTTCTTCCCCAGAGCGATTGGCACTGGTAGTAATGATCGGGTGCCCTAATGCCTGAACAATTGCTAAGCAAATTCTGTTGTCCGGGATTCTGATTCCAACGGTTTTCTGCTTAGTTACAAGAAGACTAGGAACAACATTTGTGGCATTAAGCACAAAGGTATAGGCCCCCGGTAGAAATCGCTTCATTACCTTATACTGGAAATTACTCACCCGGGCATATCGAGCAATATCGGAGAGATCGCTACAGATGAATGAAAAAGGTTTATTCTTTTCACGCTGCTTGATGGAATAAATGCGCTCAATTCCCCGTTTACTCATGATACTGCACCCAATTCCATACGTTGTATCGGTGGGATAAGCGATAACCCCTCCTTTTTCAAGGATGTCGACAATTTTTGAAATGAGACGAGGTTGGGGATTGTTTGGGTTTATTTCCAGTAACATAGTCATACTCCCGGATTCAGGTCTCGAAGAGACTCATGGACAAAGAGACCATCTTTTTGGATCAATTTGTCGTCAAACCAGATTTCACCATCACCTGTGAGGATCTTTACAAGATCCCAATGAACTGCAGAACGATTGCCGTTATCACATTCTTCGTAGCTCTGTCCTGGCGTTAGATGGATCGATCCGAATATTTTTTCATCAAACAGAGTATTCCTCATCGGCACGCTGATCATGGGGTTCATACCGATAGCAAATTCACCGATGTATCGAGCACCTTCGTCCGTGTCCAAGATCCGGTTTAGTGGCTTACTGGAAGCAGCTGCAGAAGCCTTGACTATCTTCCCCTTGGCAAAATCGAAGCGGACATCGTTGAATTCTTTTCCCTGATATACTGAAGGACAGTTGTAAGTAATATACCCTTCTACAGAATCACGAACAGGAGCGGTAAAGACTTCTCCATCGGGGATATTGAAACGGCCGTCACACTTGATGCTCTTTAACCCTTTGATACTGAATGTAATGTCGGTGTCCGACGACGCTATGTGCACCTTTTCTGCACTGTCCATGATTTTTTTAAGTTTACTCTGTTTCCTCGATTCTTCCCGCCAGTCAATGCAGCATGACGAAAACAGATAGTCTTCATACTCGTCAAGGCTCATACGAGCCTCCTGAGCAGCACCGTGAGTTGGAAATCGCGTTACTACCCAACGGGTATTTTTAACTCTCCAGTCTTGAAGCGGTCTCATTACTTTGGAGTAGGCAATCATAGTATCTTGATTGGCCTGGGCCATGACCATGGAGTTTTCTGATGAACCAATCCCGATAAAAACGGTAACCTGCCTCATGAAGTCAAGTTTGTGCTGGGGGAAATACGATATCTGGTTCTTACTGGCGTTGCAATAAAAAAGCCGGTTAATATCAGGGATCGAAAAATCGTACTCAACGTATTTTGCACCCTTTTGGATACATTGGGCATAAATCTCCTTCACTAGAGGAAAACAGGAAAATCCAGAAGCACTGATCAGCACGACATCGTTTTTTTTGACCCGTGTTGAATAGTTAACAAGCACTTCAGCCAATTCTTTGATTCGTGGATCCTGCATGTCTCTCGATCCCCTTCCTGAATTCTGTAGAAAAGATAAATCCGTACGGTTTTTACGATGGGTGACAGCATAATGGTGACGTGGACAACATTGGAACGTGAGAATAGATCTGTAAGGCGGGCATTTTACCTATGTTTTTCCCGTGTGGCCGAAACCGCCTTCGCCTCTGGCTGTCTTGCCAAGTGAAGAGACTTCGGTGAATTCAGCCCTGACAAAACGCGAAAAAACCATCTGTGCAATTCTGTCGCCGGATTTTATGAGAAATGGTTCTATGCCATGATTTATCAAAATAATCGCGATCTCGCCTCGATAGTCGGGGTCAATGGTGCCGGGAGAGTTTACTAAGGTAATTCCATGACGAAGGGCAAGTCCGCTTCGCGGGCGAATCTGGACCTCATAACCGTCGGGAAGTTCAAGGGCAATTCCTGTTGGTATAAGTGCGCGTTCACCAGGAGCAAGAACAGTTTCCTCCGGCATGTCGGCATACAGGTCCATGCCAGCCGAATGGGTCGTCATATAACCGGGGAGTTGGTTGCAGCTATTGGAGCGAAGACGTTGAATTTTAACGGTGAGGATATCATTCATGGGATGTCAGAGTGAAAATGAAGACGAATCGATGGAAAGATCATCCAGTTTACCCATCAATTCCAGGTTCAGAAAGCAATCCTGAAAGAGTTCATTGCATAATTCAATTATATCGTTGGGAGTGACACGTTCCAAACCGGCAATTATCTCAGGGATGGGTACCTGTCGATCAAAATAAATTTCATTTTTTGCAAGCTTGGTCATTCTGTTGTCGGTGCTTTCCAGCGACAGGAGAAGATTCCCCTTCAGGTGGTCAATAGAGAAAAGCATTTCTGCTGAGGTAACCGGGTCATTCTTTAGCTTTTTCATAAGTTGAAGAATTAATTCGATAACCTCATATAGTTGCTCTTTCTTGGTGCCGGCATAGACAACAAAAGTACCAGCGTCAGAGTGGGAAAGTATATAGGAGTATACTGAGTAGGCCAAACCTCTTTTTTCCCGAATTTCCTGAAAAAGTCGGGAACTTATGCCCCCACCCAAGATGGTATTTACTATGTAGCCGACATACCGTTTCGGGCTGTTCTGGGGGAGCGCCTTTGTACCTAAACAGAGGTGAACCTGCTCCAGGTCTTTATTGGTTAAATTCACTTGTTTCTTGTAGCTGGGAGTCAGTTTATTCTTTGTGTAGGACCCCGGAGTGACATTGGAAAAAAAGTTCTCTAGAAGAGCCATGAGGTCTTCATGAACGACATTCCCCGCAACGGCAATGATGATCTCTTCAGCACAAAAACGTTTTTTGCTGAAGTCGAGAAGGGTATCGCGGGAGATTCTGCCGACGGTTTCCTCACTACCAATGATCGACATGCCGAGAGGGTGTGATTTCCAGAGGTTTTGACAAAAAAGGTCATGAATGTAGCTGTCAGGGCTGTCTTTCATCATCCAGATTTCTTGAATGACGACCTTTCTTTCTTTTTCTATGTCTGCGGGATCAAAAAGTGAGTTCAGGAAGATATCGGCCAAAAGATTGACGGCCTTGGGTAATGCTTCGTTCAGAACCTTTGCATAATAGCAGACATATTCTCGGCAGGTGAACGCATTAAGGACACCACCCACGGAATCAATTTCGCGGGCGATGTCCAGTGCGGTTCTTGTCGTTGTTCCTTTAAAAAGCAGGTGCTCAATGAAATGAGCAGCTCCATTTATGTCACTTTTATCATTTCGTGATCCGTTGGTGACCCATATTCCGATTGAAACGGAATGGGAATGGGGCATCATTTCACTGATAACCCGTATTCCATTTTGTAACACCGATTTATTAATCATGTAATAACTATACCCCTGAAAAGTTAAATTTCCAGCGGTTGGACAGAAGATTATTGGGGAAGAGTGGCACCAAGAGCCTCTTTGCGTGAAAGTTTTATTTTGCCCTGTTTATCGATGCCAATACATTTAACCAGAACCGTATCTCCTTCGCGGAGGACATCACTCACGTTTTTAACTCGTTCGGTATCAAGCTCTGAAATGTGAACAAGCCCATCAGTGCCAGGGAATATTTCAACAAATGCGCCGAAATCCATGACCTTCCTAACAGTTCCCATGTAGAGTTTGCCTTCTTCAGCCTCAGCGGTCAGGTCGCGAATCATCTTGATTGCCTTCTCGCATGCGGCCATGTCGTGACTGGCAATATTAATCTTGCCGGTATCTTCAATATCAATAGTAACACCGGTTGCATCAGTAATTCCTCGGATGTTCTTCCCGCCAGACCCGATGACGTCCCGGATTTTGTCGGTTTTTACATAGATTGTCGTAATCCTCGGCGCGTAGGGAGACATTTCGGCTCGTGGCGCGGCCAATTCACCGGCCATTTCATTGAGGATATGGAGTCTTCCCTCGCGGGCCTGTGCTAAAGCTTCTTTCATAATCTCTCGAGTTACACCGGCTATCTTGATGTCCATCTGCAACGCAGTTACACCATTGGCAGTTCCGGCAACCTTGAAATCCATGTCCCCCAGATGATCCTCATCACCGAGGATATCAGAAAGAATTACCACAGAATCACCTTCTTTAATGAGACCCATGGCAATTCCGGCTACAGGGGCCTTGATGGGTACACCGGCATCCATCATTGAAAGGGTACCGCCACAGATTGCTGCCATGGAAGAGGAACCGTTGCTTTCGAGGGTCTCTGATACGATTCTGAGGGTATAAGGGAAGTCATCGTAGGAAGGGAGAACCCTTGCAAGTGCCCTTTCAGCAAGAGCACCATGGCCTATCTCACGACGTGCCGGGCCAAGGCGCATACTGGTTTCTCCCACGCAAAACGGTGGAAAATTGTAGTGAAGCATAAAACGTTTTTTCGTTTCCCCATAGAGCGAGTCGACTCGCTGTTCAGCAATGCTGGTGCCTAAGGTCGCTGCAACCAGAGCCTGGGTTTCTCCTCGGGTGAACAGCGCGGAACCATGCGCCCGTGGAAGCAAACCGGTTTCACAAGTGATTTTTCTGACAGTTTTTGTGTCTCGACCATCAATTCGTTCACCATCTTTTGCGATATGCTCACGAACAATCTTGTACTCAAGATCGGAAAGAAAGCCGGCAATCTCTCCCTCACGTCCCTCAAAATCTGTCTGCAGGCTTTCGATGGTTTCAATTTTAATTGCCGTAAGACTGTCTTTTCGATCCATTTTCGACTTAATCCTCACAGCTTCCTTAATCTTCGCAAAAGCAAGTTCAGAAACCCGTGCCATGAGCACTTCATCAACAGTCGGAGCGATAACTTCTAACTTTGGTAAGCCAATTAATTTCTGAAGTTTTTCCTGAGCGACAATGATTGGCTGAATTGACTCATGGGCGAAGAAAATTGCATCGAGCAGATCCTGTTCGGATACCATTTCAGCGCCACCTTCGACCATGATGACCGCATCTTTGCTTCCGGCAACAACAATATCAATATCGCTTGTCAGAAGCTCATCTGCTGTAGGATTACTGATAAAATTGCCATCAACCCTGCCAACTCTGACACCAGCAATTGGTCCATTAAAAGGAAGATCGGATATGGTGAGAGCTGCTGATGCGCCAATAAGGGAGAGTATCCCTGGATCGTTATCAGGGTCCGCAGAAATAACGGTGGCAATGATCTGGGTCTCATTGAGGAAGTTTTCCGGGAAGAGTGGGCGAATTGGCCGGTCAATCAAACGACAGGTTAGAGTCTCTTTTTCCGAAGGGCGACCTTCGCGCTTGAAAAAGCCGCCGGGAATTTTGCCTCCGGCATAGGTTTTTTCTTGATAATTTACGGTTAGAGGGAAAAAACTCTGGTTTTCCTTTGCGTTTTTTGCAGCAACTGCTGTTACCAGTACCATGGTGTCTCCGCTGCGCACAACGACCGCACCATTTGCCTGCTTTGCCATCCAACCAGTTTCAATACTAACAGTTTTACCCTGAATTTCAGCTTGTACTATTTGTTTCATTTCTATGGCCTCCTAGCCAACCTGGTGTTTGTTGGGGCCGTCGATAAAAATACTAACAAGGCACAGCCTTGTTAGTTAGTACCTTTACCCGCGCCCCCAACAAAAAAACGAACGGGCATAAAGCCCGTTGTAAAAATAAAAAGGCAATATATCTCGTTACGCGTGAGATATATTGCCTTTTTTTATCTCCTGATGCCTAATTTGGAAATAATGGCACGATATCTCTCAACATCTTTACTCTTCAAGTAGTCGAGCAGACGTCTTCTCTGGCCGACGATCTTCAGCAGACCCCGTCGGCTGTGATGGTCCTTCTTGTGGATCTTGAAATGTTCCGTCAGATATGTGATTCTCTCAGAGAGAATCGCTATTTGCACTTCAGGAGAACCGGTATCATTCTCATGACGTTTATGAGTCTCAATGATTTCCTGTTTCTTTTCGGTTACCAGCATTCTGCACACCCCCTTTCCATAAAAAATATATTTATAAAACTAGTCTATTGTTTGACGAAGGCTCTTTTAATTACCATATATGCCTTGTTGTGTAAAGGAAAACCTAAGAGAAAACCCTTAAAAGACGAATGGTTTTCTCTTTGTCTGACGTACTTGGTTGACTGATTGAAGCAATTGCCAGTAGCTTACCCTCATACACTAGACAAGCTGTTTGCTCCGGCAATAATCTTCCCTCAGGAAGTGTAGCATAATCACCTTCGGATGGGGATCTGCCAAATCCAACATTTTTTGCCCCCGAATCAGTAAGGGGTACGCATGGCAGGTGTGAAAGAGCACGTAGTGGAGAAATAAGAACTTCGGGCAAATGACCATCCAGAGAGAGTTTCTGCAGCAGTTCCAATGGTATTGCCATTTCCTCAGCGAAAGAGCCACTTCTTAATCTTCGAAGTTCGACCAGGTGTGCCCCGCATCCCAATGCATCACCGATGTCGTTTGCAAGGGTTCGAACATATGTACCACGCGAACAACGAACCGTGAAAGTTACATACGGCAATTGATATTGATTCAGCGAGAGCGTGTGTACGCAGATCTGACGTGCTGCTCGTTCCACTTCCTCGCCAAGCCTGGCAAGCTTGTATAAAGGAACTCCGCCCTGCTTTATAGCGGAAAACATGGGTGGAACCTGTGAAATCGTGCCGGTAAAATTGGCAAAGGCCTCAAGAACCAGTGTCTCGGTTACCTTCTTACTGTCACTTTGCCGCAGAACTTTGCCGGTACAATCCTGGGTGTCAGTTGTTATTCCCAGGCGCATGATCGCCCGATATTCTTTCAGCGACTCATTGAGATAGGAAATGACCTTCGTGGCATCACCGAGCGCAACGGGAAGAACGCCGGTTGCAAAGGGATCCAATGTGCCGGTATGCCCGACCTTTTTTTGATTCAGCACTCGGCGGACTCTGGCAACCACATCATGGGAGGTAATGCCTGCGGGTTTGTCGATAACGAGAAAGCCATGCATCAGGTTAAAATGCCTGATCCAGATAGGTGAAAACGGTTTTCTTCACTTCATCCAAGGTGCCGAGGAGTGTAGACCCGGCAGCGTTATGGTGTCCACCCCCTCCAAAAGCCATTGCGATGGACGACACATTCACTTTTCCCTTGGAGCGGAAGCTGACTTTAAATACACCCTGTTTGATTTCCCGAAAGAAGACGGAGACCTCAACACCATGAATGGAACGAGGGTAGTTTACAAAACCGTCAGTCAGTTCAGAAGTCGCTCCGGTTTTTTGGTACATATCGAGGGTTACGGTAATGGACGCGAATTCACCAGTTTTCGAAACGGTAAGTGTACAAAGGGCAAGAGCGAGGAGTTGCAGGCGTTTCAGTGGTTGACTTTCATAGAGTTTCTCCGCCACTGTCCAGGGGTTAATGCCGAGTGCCACAAGTTCCCCTGAAATCTTGAATGCTTCGGGATCAGCGTTTGAATATCGGAAAGAGCCTGTGTCGGCTACAATGGCAACATATACGCATAAAGCGGTATCATAATCGATTGTAAAGCCGGCGGTTTTCATGATTCGATAGATTAGCGCGCCAGTTGCGGAAGCAGAAGGGTCAACATAGTTATGATCACCAAAGTCTTCACTGTAAGGATGATGATCAATGTTTATAATCTTGCCGAACTTGTCAAAAGAGGAAATCTCCTGCCCTGCTCTTTTCAACTCTCCGGCATCGAGTACAAAACAGACATCAAAAGAGCGGTCTGGAATGGCATGTACTACCGATTTCGCCAAAGGAAGAAATTGATAAGTATCCGGCATTGGGTCAGAATAGTAGAGGGTAACATCTTTTCCTAGTGCACGCAGAAAGGAAGCAAGGGCCATAGTTGATCCTACGGCATCCCCGTCAGGTCCTTCGTGTGTGGTCACAAGGAAGGAGGTATTTAATTCTATCTCACGAATTATTTTCGTTATCATCACTAGTATTCGTGGTTATGATTTCATCAAGGAGTGAGTCAATGCGTCGACCGTAATCAACTGATTCATCGTATTTAAATTCAATTTCAGGAACATAGCGCATGCTGAGAGTTTTCGCAACTTCTTTGCGAATGAACCCCCGAGCGCTGTTAAGACCTTGTTCAGTTGCTTTTTTCTCGGTTTCATCTCCAATAACAGTGAAATAGATCGTTGCCAGATGAAGATCATCGGCAACTTTTACCGCGGTTATTGTTGTAAAACCGATGCGAGGGTCTTTAACTCCCTTTACCAGAAGACCGGAAATAAGTTCATGGATTGCTTCGGCGATTTTTTCGGAACGTTTAATGCTCATAAGTATAATACCCAATTAAAGGGTTGTGGCAACCTTCTCGATTTCGAATGATTCTATGATATCACCAGGCTTGATGTCATTGTAGTTCTCCAGTGATATGCCACACTCATAGCCGGCGGCTACTTCCTTGGTATCATCTTTGAACCGTCGCAGACTGGCCATCTTGCCCTCGTATATGACTATATTGTCGCGAAGGAGACGAACTTGAGAGTTTCTCAACATCTTGCCATCCAGAACGTAGGAACCTGCAACATTTCCGTGCTTCGGAACTGAGAAAACTTCCCGAATTTCAGCACGTCCCAAATACTTTTCTTTGAGTGTCGGTTCGAGGAGACCTTCCATGGCCTTTTTAATATCGTCAACCGCATCATAAATAATATTGTAGAGGCGAATATCAACGCCTTCCTTTTCAGCAAGGGCCTGTGCCTTTACTTCTGGCCGAACATTGAAGCCTAGAACAATGGCGTTACTGGCTGTTGCAAGGTTTACATCGGTTTCAGTAATTGCACCGACGGACGAATTTATGACACGAAGACGGATAGCATCAGTAGAAAGTTTGCGCAAAGATTCTGATACGGCTTCGACGGAACCTTGAACATCACCTTTCACAACAACATTGAGTTCTTTAACCTCACCCATCTGAATTTTCTCATACAGCTGCTCGAGGGAAAGCTTGCTCGATTTTGCCAGTTCTGTCTCGCGCATCTTCTGCTGACGAAGCATTGCAATTTCTTTTGCCTGACGTTCATCCGGCATAATTACGAAATTATCTCCTGCATCGGGTACGCCAGTCAGTCCAATTACTTCTACAGGCATCGACGGTCCGGCAGTTATGACTTTTTCGCCGCGATCATTTTGCATGGCCCTGATCCGGCCATAATGAATGCCGCAAACAAAATAGTCGCCTACCTTTGCCACACCTTCCTGTACAAGGACGGTTGCAACAGGCCCCCGGCCTTTATCCAGTTTTGCCTCGACTATAGTGCCACGTGCCGGTTTGTTGGGGTTAGCCTTCAACTCAAGCACATCGGCCTGAAGAAGGACCATTTCCAACAATTCTTCCAAATTAGTTTTCTGTTTTGCGGATACCTCGACGAAAATGGTTTCTCCACCCCATTCCTCGGAAACAAGGCCGAACTCCATGAGTTCCTGTTTGACACGTTCGGGCTTCGAGTCTGGTTTGTCAATTTTATTGATGGCAATTATTATGGGAACGCCTGCAGCTTTCGAGTGATTAATCGCCTCTCGTGTTTGCGGCATCACGCCATCGTCAGCAGCTACCACGAGTATAACGATATCCGTCACCTTCGCTCCGCGTGCACGCATCGCAGTAAAAGCCTCATGACCGGGCGTATCGAGGAAAGTGATCTTCCTGCCTTTCAGCTCAACATGATAGGCACCGATGTGCTGCGTAATACCACCTGCTTCACCAGCAATGACATTGGTAGTTCTTATGGCATCGAGAAGGGAAGTTTTGCCGTGATCTACGTGGCCCATAATGGTTACAACTGGGGGTCTTTTTTCGAGATTTTCTTCTGAATCAGGTATTGACTCCACGATATCAACCAGATCAACAGCTACGTTTTCCACCTCAAAGCCAAAATCGGATGCAATAATAGATGCCGTTTCAAAGTCGAGTGGGTGATTGATCGTAGCCATGAAGTCCATCTTCATAAGGGCTCGAATCAGATCATTAGCCTTGACACCCATACGTTTGGCCATTTCGCCAACGGTTATGCTTTCACTGATCTTGATAATTCGCTTGATTGCCTTGGGGACTGTAATTTCGGTCTTTCTGGAATCAGGGTCTCTGAGTTTTTCCCTTCGTCTCCCTTTTCCAGGGCGGAAAGACGGCTCAAAAACACGCTCGCGCTTCTCGATTATTTCAACCTTTTTCAATGAATCTTTTTTCTTGCCTGCAGCGGCAACCTTTTTCGGGGCCCTGTCCGATTCAATGGGAGGTGCTTCTTTGCCTTTTCTGCCTTTTTTACGGTCTTCGACAGAGGTGGTGGGTTCCTGTGGAGCCGGTGCAGGAGAAGGAGCTGCCTGTTCGGCAAACTTTGCTGGCCTTGGGGGGGCCGGACGCTCAGTTGGCCGCTGGCGTTCAGATGATCGCTGTGGTTGGCGCTGCGGGGGGATCGGAATTTCAACACGACCGATGATCCGAGCTCTTCCCGGGACATGCTTTTCGGGTTCCGGTTGCGTTACCTGGGCAGATGGTGTTTCTTCTGCTACGGGTTCTGATACTTCAGCCGAAGGCTTCGAAGGAATAGTCGGTTGCTTTTTGGGTTTCGTTTCACTACTCTCGGCGGTGTCTTCTTCTACTTGTTCCGGAGTAGAAACAAGGACAACAGGTTCTTCGGGCGCCACGGAAATCGGCTCATCAACAATTTTCGGCCGACGGCGTATAACGGTAGGCTTAACCCGAGTTTCTTCCTGAGAGGTTTCCTTCACGGATGGTGATGGAGGGGATAGCTTGTTGATATCTTCTTCGGTGACAACCGCCATGTGACTGGTAACGTCCACTCCGACAGCCTGAAATTTTGCTATAAGGTCTTTATTGTCGATCCCCAATTTCTGGGCTAACTCGTGTACACGGGTTTTATTCATATGCACATCCCTCCCCTCTCAAGAAGTTCCTGTATCTGTCTATTTCATTGTTCATTGTATCTACAAAGCCATTACCTTGAACAGCCACAACACTTCGCAGTCCTTTTCCCAAGAGCTCACCAAAATGATCCTTGCTGAAGAGGGTTACATGTGCTACTCCGTGAAGGTCCGCCAATCCGCGTAACCTGTTCCCGATATCCTCGGAAATATCGACAGCGAGTAATACTAGTTTTTTGACGGAAGTTTTTCTTTTTAACATATCAGCAACAAGGTCGCTACCAGAGACAACCTTCCCGGCTTTATTAGCAAGTGCAAGATAAGAGGCGATTCTATCCTCCATTGATTGGATGACCCATGCTTGCAAAACTTTAGCGTCGGAAGCCGGTACATTAGTTTTGAATGCTCGGGAAAACTGGTTCTTTTCACAGGCCTTGTAAAGGCAAGAAGCCTTCATACAAGTATAAGCACCACGTCCGGGAAGTTTATTCATAAGGTCAGGAACCACTGTTCCATCAGGAGCAAGGACAAAGCGCAACAGTTTTAATTTGTCCAGGGATTCTCGACAACCTATACAGGTCCTTTTGGGTTCTTCCTTGGGCATAGACTACTCTTCCGACTCCTCTGCTGGTTCCTCTGGTAAGGCCTCTGTTGCTTCCTCGGCTAACACTACAGGTTGGTCAAGAATTTCAGCTGGAGCTGAATCTAGTGCTGCATCCAACTCTTCCTGAATTTCATCGATTGAACCATCGAACGAGGCATGCTCAAGCATTTCTGCTTCGGCTGCCCTGGTTTCACTTTTGATGTCAATTTTCCAGCCAGTTAACCTTGCTGCCAGTCGGACATTCTGACCTCTTTTTCCAATAGCAAGGGAAAGCTGGTCATCAGCAACAATGATTTCCATGGCCTTCGACTCTTCGACAATATATATCTTTGAAACCACAGCTGGAGCCAGCGCATTACATGCAAAACGTGCGATATCATCTGACCAGGGGATAATGTCGATTTTTTCTCCGCGAAGCTCAGAAACGACATTCTGCACACGCGCACCGCGCATCCCGACACATGCGCCAACCGGGTCAACGTTGTTGTCATGCGAATAGACAGCTATCTTCGACCGACTGCCTGTTTCCCTGACAACTCCTTTTATCTCAACAACTCCTTCGGCAATTTCAGGGACTTCAGCTTCAAAAAGTGCAGCAAGTACCAAGGGATTGGTACGGGAAAGGATAATTTGTGGACCTTTACCCGTCATCTCGATCTTGGTGATCAAGGCTTTAATCCTGTCACCTTGACGATAGACCTCACGAGGGGCCTGTTCAGTATGGGGAAGGATGGCCTCGGCTCGTCCAAGGTCAACGATAAGGTCGCCTTTTTCATAACGGCGGACGATTCCATTAATCAACTCACCCTTGCGACTGATAAACTCGTTATAGATTGTTTCCCGCTCCGCCTCGCGCACCTTCTGAATGATTACCTGTTTCGCTGTCTGGGCGGCAATTCGGGTAAAGTCACTGGCATCCATTTTCATCCCGAGTGAATCACCAATTTCTACGTCAGGATCCACCTCACGAGCCTCTTCGAGGTCAATCTCTTTATAGGAATCGGTGACCTCTTCGACAACAGTCACGAACTCGAAGAGTTCAACTTCTCCAACTTCTTCATTGAAATGGGCTTCCAGGTCACGGGTATTGCGGTATTTTTTATTGGCCGCGGAAAGCACTGCCTGCTCGAGGGCTTCGAGGACAACCTGCTTGTCAATGCCCTTTTCCTTAACGATCGAATCAATTGTATTCTTAAGGTTAAAGGTAGTTTCCACTTCCGAATCTCCTCAAATGTATATGTTATATTAATCTTGCTCCGACCACCGACAATGAGTGTCGAATAGTGGCTGATACCTTACAGAAAATACTTTTACATCTCAAACTCAAGATTGGCTTTTGCTATTGCTGAATAAGGAATAGTCGCGGACTGCCCTTCTTGAAGTTTTAAAAGAATCAAGTCGCCATCCACACCAACAAGCTTTCCTAGAAATGTCTTGCGAAGGTTGCCGGCATCATCGGCAGTGGGGTTAAAAGTCTTGATTTTGATTAGCTTCCCCGTATAGCGATCATAATCGGCGCGTGTTTTGAGTGGACGGTTCAGTCCTGGAGAGGAAACTTCGAGGGAAAATCTCCCTGGAATGATATCTTCCACATCCAGTAGTGCCGACAATTCCTTGCTGACCGCAGCGCAGTCATCGAGCATTACGCCACCTTCTTTGTCTATGAAGATCCGCAATACCATCTGCCGCCCTTCAGGCTTGTATTCGATCTCCACCAACTCAAGGCCGAGTGAGGTAATCAGTGGCAGTACCACGCTTTCAACTTTATCAACTATAGTGGGTTGAACCATTTTTCATCCTGCTGAAAACAAAAAAAGCGAGCTAGTAGCTCACTTTTAAGTGAACATTTAATTGTTATTCTTTTCTACCACGTGACTATTAGTAAAAGCAAGTATTATTTTTAAATCTTAGCTGCTTTTGCCCGGTAAAACGTAATAATTACTGCAAGAAATGATTGTAAGGAAAAACAACTGCCATCAGTCAAAAACATGTTCCGATTCAGCTTCATTTGTGAATCTTGTTGGATGCAATCAGAAATTTTACTTGAAATACGCAGAATAATAAGCGGATTTTGAGTGCCAGGATAATTGAATGGACACTATCAAACGTTCTGCACTGTCAACAATCCTCCATCCGTAGAGAAATTTCAACAAGGAAAATCAGCGATTGCAAGAAGCGCTACCTTTCTTTTCGGGTCTTTTATATCATCTTCATGGCGCATCCGTTACGACTTTTATACGCAAAGGATTGACAGGGAACAGCCTGTCGGTGTATTAGAAAAGCTCTTTCTAACGAAATTATTCTTTTACGAAAGGTTATTCAATGATCACGATCGATTTTGAAAAAATGGGTGGTCTGGTTCCCGCCATCATACAGGACCACGAAACCGGGGAAGTACTCATGCTTGCCTATATGGATGAAAAAACCCTGAACCTGACCTTGGAAACAGGTAGAACCTGGTTTTTCAGCCGTAGCAGAAACAAATACTGGATGAAGGGTGAGCAGTCCGGGAATGTCCAGGATGTAATAGAAGTCTATACTGATTGTGATGCTGACTCTGTTCTTATCAAAGTCAAACAGCACGGCGGAGCTGCTTGTCACACCGGAAATCGCAGCTGCTTTTACGTGAAGCGAGAAGATGATCAGTGGGTAGAACACTCAAATCCGCTCTTCAATCCCGACGAGGTATATAAGAAATGAGTAACCTACTTAAATTCGGGATACCTAAGGGCAGTCTCGAAACAGCGACAGTCGAATTGTTCTGTAAGGCCGGCTGGAACATCGCACTTTCTTCACGCAGCTATTTTCCTTCCATCGATGATGATGAGATGAAATGTAATCTCATCCGTACCCAGGAAATGAGCATGTACGTTGAAAAGGGCACTATTGACGTAGGCATCGCCGGCAGGGACTGGGTCATGGAAAATGATTCTGAAGTGATTACCGTCTGTGACCTTATCTATTCAAAGGTTTCGCGCCGCCCCGCGCAATGGGTTCTTGTTGTCAACCAGGACTCCCCGGTTAAGTGTGCGGAGGATCTGAAGGGTAAAACTATCTCCACGGAACTGGTGGGTTTTACCAAGCGATATTTCGCTGAACGCAACGTTCCCGTCAGCGTGGAATTTTCCTGGGGAGCCACAGAGGCAAAGGTTGTGGAAGGTCTGTGTGATGCAATTGTTGAAGTTACCGAGACCGGTTCCACCATTCGCGCCAATGGTTTGAGGATTGTCGAGACACTCATGACATCTAATCCGATTATCATTGCCAACAAGCAGGCCTGGGAAAACCCCTGGAAACGTGAAAAAATCGAACAGATTGCCACGCTCCTTCAATCGGCACTCAAAGCGGAGAATATGGTTGGCCTCAAATTGAATGCACCGAAAGAGAAGATGGAAGAGATTATAAAGATCCTTCCCAGTCTCAATTTTCCCACAATCTCCAATCTCTACAATACGGAGTGGGTTTCCATCGAAAGTATCCTCCACGAAAAGCAGGTTCGTGAAATTATTCCCGTGCTGCTGAAGGCTGGAGCAGAGGGAATTATCGAGTATCCGCTCAACAAGATTATTTAGCACTCCGGAACGGATCTCGTATACCGTTTGCACCCGCAGAGATAGCCAATAAGGTTATCTCTGCTTTTTTTTGATACATCGTCAACCTTTGAGTTTTACGTGGTTGACAATGATGGTTTTCCTGTGGTACCTGAAATTATGGAGGAAATCATGAAGAAACGAATCGATTGCCTTGCCGACCGCATTATTGCTGGAGGGTTGCTTACGCAGGAAGACGCTCTGGAACTTGCTCGGACGGCGGCAAATGATCTTCCTGACCTGTTCGCGGCGGCAAGCAGGGTCAAAAGGCATTTTGTTGGAAATATGGTTCGTCTATGCTCGATCATCAATGCAAAATCAGGACGATGCGGAGAGAATTGTGCCTTTTGCGCCCAGTCGGCACATCACGTTACGGAAGCCCCAATATTTGCTCTCGTGGCTGAAGAAGCCATTACCTCGGCTGCCCTCGACGCAGCGCACAATGGGTCGGGCTGCTTCGGCATCGTCACCAGCGGAACTAGCCTTGGACCAGGAGAAGAGCTTGAGAGAATTTGCGCTGCTCTTCGTCGCATAAGGAGCGAAAGCAGTATCGAGCCTTCCTGCTCCCTTGGAATCATAGATCAGGAAACAGCGCTGCGTCTCAAGACGGCAGGTGCGGTGACCTATCATCATAATCTGGAAACAGCACGCTCATTTTTCCCGTCCATTTGCACTACCCATGATTATGAAGATGATATCCAGACCATCCGTAATGCACGACAGGCAGGACTGAACGTCTGTTGCGGTGGGATTTTCGGTATGGGTGAAACCATGGCGCAACGGGTGGAGCTTGCCCTGACCCTGCGAGAGTTGGAAGTTGACTCGGTGCCGATCAATTTCCTCAATCCGATTCCGGGGACCCGGCTGGCAGATGCGAATTTTCTGACCCCTCTGGAATGTCTCCATATCATTTCGCTGTATCGCCTGATCTTGCCGACTAAAAGAATTGCCGTCTGTGGCGGCCGCGAGAAAAATCTGCGTGATCTCCAATCCTGGATGTTCTTTGCCGGGGCAAACGCAACCATGATCGGCAACTACCTGACGACAACCGGACGTGACGAACAGCAGGATCTTCAAATGCTCAATGATCTGGGGCTTACCGTCGTTCAGCATGGATGTGGAAAATGATGGTGACGGTTGCCGGATCCACGCGGACAAGAGGGATTTTTATCAGCGGCACCGATACCGGCGTCGGCAAGACGATCGTGGCCGCCGCCATTGCCCTTTCACTCCGGAAGGCAGGACTTCGGGTCGCGGTCTTGAAACCGGTCACCAGCGGTGCAGTTCTTATCGATGGCAGACTTGTTTCCGAAGATGCGGAGCTTCTTCGCTGGGCTTCAGGGTGTAGCGCTCCGTACTGGGACATCGCTCCCTACCTCTTGCGTGAACCGCTCGCACCTTCAGAGTCCGCTGCTCGTGAGGGGGTCGTGATTGAATTGTTTCCAGTACGCGAGGCGTTCGAACGTCTTTCCGCCAATCACGATTTTGTGATTGTTGAGGGAGCCGGTGGACTTCTGGTCCCTCTGGCAAAGAACCTCCTTGTTGCCGACCTGGTTGTAGAACTTTCACTGCCTTTGTTAATCATTGCACGCCCAAATCTGGGTACCGTTAACCATACCCTAATGACCTGCGAATGTGCCCGATCACGGGGTATCGAGGTCCTAGGGGTCGTAATCAATGGTCAACCCGCGCAACCGGACATGGCCGAAGAATACGCGGCGCGTGTAATATCCGAATATTCAGCTGTACCGGTTCTGGCGGTTCTTCCCCGCTTCAGCGAGGCCAATGAAAAGGCAATTGTTGAGTCCATGGAGGAACTTATGAAAAAGCAGCCTCTCGCAGCACTGCTTCCACAGGAGATATCTCATGAAAACCCCTGACACCCATACCCTGCGTGATTACGACCAGAAATACGTCTGGCATCCCTTTACCCAGATGCGTGATTGGGCGGCTGAAGAACCGATTGTTATTGAGCGGGGGGAAGGCTCCTATCTGATCGATACGGACGGCAACCGCTACCTGGACGGTGTTGCGTCGATCTGGACTAACGTCCATGGCCATTGTCGTGCTGAAATAAATGACGCCCTCAAGAAACAGATTGACAGGCTCGAGCATTCGACCCTACTAGGTCTGGCGAATGACCAATCGGCAATTCTTGCAAAAAGACTCATAGAGGTAGCTCCTCCGGGACTGAGGAAGGTGTTTTATTCTGACAATGGCTCCACCGCAGTTGAAATAGCCATCAAGATGGCATTCCAATATCAGCGCCTCAAAGGGGGGAACTCCACGGTAAAGACAAAATTTATTTCTTTTCGGAACGCCTACCACGGTGACACTATCGGAGCAGTTAGCGTTGGCGGTATCGACCTGTTTCATGGCGTCTTCCGCCCGCTCCTTTTTCCGACGATTCTCGCCCCTTCCCCCTATTGTTACCGCTGCGAATCAGGTGGAACCGGAGATGATGCGTGTGAACGTTTCTGTCTCAAGGAACTGGAACGCTTGATGCGAACTCATGGGGAAGAAACCGCCGGACTCGTCATAGAACCGTTGGTGCAGTGTGCAGGCGGTATGGTGGTCCAGCCTCCTGGTTTTGTGAAAAAAGTGCGGGAGTTGTGTGACCAGTACAATATCTTGATGATTGCTGATGAGGTTGCCGTTGGATTCGGCAGAACTGGTTCAATGTTCGCTTGTGAGCGTGAAGGTGTCACCCCGGATCTCATGGCCTTGTCGAAAGGCCTTACTGCCGGCTATCTCCCGCTTGCTGCCACCCTTGCAACCCAAGAAATTTATGATGAGTTCCTGGGTGACTACAGCGAGCTGAAGACCTTCTTTCACGGTCACACCTTCACCGGCAACCCGATAGCGTGTGCCGCTGCCCTGGCAAGCCTCGATCTCTTTGAAAAGGACACGTTGCTGGAAAGCCTTGCTCCGAAAATTGCCTTTCTGGAAGAGAGACTCCTGGAGTTGAGACATCTTGCTCATGTGGGAAATACGCGACAGCTCGGGATGATCGCCGGTATTGAACTGGTTCTGGACAAGAAAACGAAAACAGCCTATCCGTGGGAGCAGCGACTCGGTGTCAGGGTGTGTAACGAGGCACGTAAACATGGACTCTTCCTCCGGCCACTCGGAAACGTGATTGTAGTCTTCCCTCCCCTTTCCATAACCATGGAGGAACTCGAGTTTCTCCTGCAAGGAATAAAAGAAGCCATTCGGGCGGTAACCGGGGAATAGGACGTGCTGGCAGGTATGGTGCCGCTACCCTTCGCGGGCAGGTGCCGCGGGTCCGGCGACACCATGACTTTTACAAGATGTCCGACCGGCAATCCCGGTAATACCTTGCTGGAAAAATTCTTCAAGATCAGCCAAAGCAAGCGGAGGACTAAAGTAGTTCCCCTGCTGTTTATCACAACCCTTCTGCAGTAAAAGCTGCATCTGCTCTTCTGTCTCCACTCCTTCCGCTATGATATCGAGCTTCAGACAATTGGCCAGGGCAATAATTGCCGTGGTGATGGAGGTGCAGTCATGATCGACAAGGATGTCTTTCACAAAACTTTTATCGATCTTCAGAATATCCAGCGGAAATTTTCTTAAATAACCGAGAGAAGAATAGCCTGTTCCGAAGTCGTCCAATGCCAGGCGTATTCCCATTTCCTTCAAACTGTTCAAGGCGGAAATAACATACCCGTCACTGTCAATCAATACACCCTCAGTGATTTCAAGCTTAAGTCTCCGGGGATCTATTCCCGTATCTTGCAATGCCTTGCTCACGGTTTCCACAAGAGTTCTCTTTTTAAAATTACGCCCGGAAACATTAACCGATACCCTCCAGTTGCGATCGGAGCGATCCTGCCAAGCTTTTATCTGCCTGCAAACGGTGAGCAGTACCCACTCATCAATTTCAGTAATCAAGCCCGTTTCCTCGGCCATCGGCACGAAACTGGCAGCCGTCAAAATCCCCCGTTCCGGGTGACGCCACCTGACCACCGCTTCTATACCTGAAATGTCGAATGAAGGAACATGTATGATCGGTTGATAACAGATAAATAGCTCGTTTCTCTTGATCGCAGTCCTGAGTTGCCCTTCCAAGATCAGGTGATCCTTGGCGGTAGTGTCCAGTGATCGCGAATAAAACTGAAAGTTGTTCCTTCCCAGTTCTTTTGCATGATACATGGCGATATCTGCAAATTTGATCAGATCTTCCAGTCTCTCACCATCAACGGGGTACAAGCTGATGCCTATACTGGGAGTAATGATGATTTCAGAGCCGTCAACGTTGTAGGGTGTGGTCAGAGAGTCTTGGATGCGTTGTGCCACTTTTGCCGCATCAAAGTGGTCCCGAACGTTTTTCAGCAGGACAATGAATTCATCTCCTGCAAACCGGGCAATTTCGGCATCAATGCCTTCAAAGGACTCCCTGGTGACATAATCATACTTCCTGATGCCGGCATTCAATCGTACTGCCACTTCCTGCAGAACCTTGTCCCCGATCCCATGTCCAAGAGTATCATTAATTAGTTTGAACCGGTCGAGGTCGATAAAAAGTATGCCTATCTGTGTTTTTGTCCTGGTCGCCAGAGAAATTGCATGGGCAAAATTATCCTCAAAAAGGATGCGATTCGGCAGCCCCGTGAGAGTATCGTAATAAGCAAGCTGCCGGATCTTCTCCTCGACCTCCTTGCGTTCGGTAATGTCCTGAACAAATCCTACTGCCCAGGTAGCCTTGGCTGTTTCGTCCCTGTTGATTCGCGCTTTGGTCAGAATTGTCCGTTCACGACCATCCTGAGTTACAATTTGGCATTCGAAGTTGAAGGTGTTCTCATCAGACAGAGCTTTTTTTATACGCGTGATGACAGCTTCCTTTTCTTGTGGGTGCAGTGAATTTATGAAAATATCGTGCGATATTTTGCCGTTGCCCGGTTTAAAGCCAAAAATATTACAGACTTCCTCGGACCAGTATACTTCACCTGAGTTCAGATCAATTTCCCAGCTGCCCAAATTTGCAATATTCTGCGCATCAACGAGACGAGCTTCACTCTGCTTGAGTTTTTCAAAGGTCCTGCTTGAACGGAGAATATACTGAATCCGATAGCCAATCAGGGGGATGTTCAGCGGCTTGGTTATGAAATCGGTTGCTCCTGCGGCGAAGGCTTTCTTCACGGAGTCGAAATCATCCAGACCAGTCATCATGACTATAGGAACCGTATGGCCATCTTCCGTAGAGCGAATCTCTTTGCAGAGGCAAAAACCATCCTGACCAGGCATTATCACATCTAGTATGATGAGATCGGGCCGCAGCCTGCTGAAAGCAGAAAATACCTCGTGGCCAGCAGCCACTTCTTCCACCCTGAAGCCTTCTGCTTCAAGGGCTTCCCTTACAATGACACGGATGAAACGGTCATCGTCGGCTACAAGCACCAAAGGAACTTGATTTTTCGGTCGGTATTTCAAAACGTAAACCTCCGGTTTGGGAATACTCAGGAACATGTGCTTACATAATACTCCACTCCGCACACATTAAAAAGGGGCTGTTATCGAAACTCAACATTTCATTTATCCGCTACTCAGGAGCCTGTCTGGCTTACCGACGCTGGCAGCAGAAGCCCCCATTTCTTTAAAAATCGGACGTGAAATAGACAGTCTGCGCGAGGAGAACGGCTGAAGCCGTGTGTTTGGTTTGCTGGCGGAATGAATGTGATGTGAAGACAATACATTGCGACGTTGACTATTTGTGTCGCCCCGCTTCCTTGCGTGCAATCCGGAGTTCATCGTCCCTGGTCAGGGTTTCATCGTCCAGTCGAGCCCGAAAAACCCGGTCGATAATTTTCTTGAAAGCAGGCCCGGGTGGAATACCCATTTCCTTAAGATCCTCACCAGTAATGGCCGGGCGTACTCCTTGCAGTTGTGTGAAGTAGAGCGAAATAAATTTCTTGACTCCTTCAACTTTGGTTTTGACCATTATATAGAGAAGGATCTCCACCGGGAGTTTATGGAGCAAGAAGTAAATTTCGCTGCGCTTCATTTCCGGCCCCCTGAAAATACGACGCTGCATGGTTTCGAGGATAGAATCGACCCTGTTTCGCATCTCGAACAGTTTCTTGCGGTACTGCTCTGATACGGACAGACGGGTGCAGGTTTCCATAAATTGGGCGATGGACAGCTGATCACAGAGGGCCAGGAAATAGACGACCCATTTCTCGTACGTCCGCTCAAGGTAGAGAAGATCGAACCAGGCAACGATCTTGACTGTCTCTCTCAGCAGTTGCATGATTTCTGGTGTCAGCTTCAGGTCAGGATGAATAAACTGAAGCAAACCAAGTGAAGCCATGCGTTCGATAGCTCGCAGTGGTTCCTTTTCCTTCAAGATGATTACCAGTTCTGTGAGAAGCCTCTTCCCGCCGAGTTTGCTCAGAAAGTTCATCTTGACGGTATTTATGATGAGATTTTCCGTGTGCTTGGCAATGCGGAAGTCGAGACGCTGCTCAAAGCGAAGTGCCCGGAATACCCGTGTCGGATCTTCGACAAAGGATAGATTGTGGAGAACCCGGATGACCTTTTCATGCAGGTCGCGCTGCGCGGAGAAGTAGTCGACAAGTACCCCGAAATCTTTTCTGTTTAACCTGATGGCCAGGGTATTAATGGTAAAGTCACGGCGATAGAGATCCATTTTCAGGGAGGATCTTTCCACCGTCGGCAATGCTCCCGGGGAAGAGTAAAATTCGAGGCGGGTGCTTGCAACGTCGATCTTAAAACCGTCAGGGAAGACAATTACTGCAGTACCGAATTTATGATGGCTCTTAACCCGGCAACCGTGAGCCTTGGCTAGAGTCTCGGCAAACAGGATCCCATCCCCTTCGACAGTAACATCGATATCGAGGTTTTCCACTCCCAGGAGCAAATCCCGGACAAATCCTCCAACAACGTACACGGGCAAGTCGAGCAGGTCACCAGTTTCTCCTAATTCTATCAGCTTGGTGTAAACCGGGATTGAAAGTCTTTTCTGCATGACGGTTTCCATATGCCGCTTCCGCACCGGGATCTCTTCGCGCTCAATATCGTAGACACCCTCGAGCCGATTATGGACCCCTGCATACATGATTCGGAGAAGATCCGTCCGGGTTATCACCCCCACCAGGGTGCTGCCCTCAATGACAGGCACCAGGCGACGCTCGCGGCCAACGATATAATCCTGGATTTCTGACAGCGGAGTTTGGGGAACCGCTCGCAGAAATTCCGTATGCATGTACTCGGTAACAGACAGATCACCAAGGTTATGGTAGAGGGCTTTTTCCACGATGCGACGGGAAATGATACCGATCATCTCCCCTTCGTAAAGGACCGGCATGGCATTGACGTTGTAACGGGTGAGGAGTTCTCGGGCTTCTGAAATGGTTGCCGTTGACGGCACGGTTTTTACTGGTGAGGACATGATATCAGCAGCAGTCCGTTTGGGATTTACCTGAACATGGAGCAACTCCTCCAGTTGGGAGACAACTTGAATAAGGGTCAGATCTTTTATTGTTGCCGAGGCTGCATGGGGATGGCCGCCTCCCCCGAACTCCCGTAAAACAGCGCCTACATCGACCTCTGGAAGTCGGCTCCGTGCAACGAGGTACACCCTTTTCCCCATATCAACCACGACAAATAGTGCGTCAAGATTCTCCATGTCCCGAATCATGTGAGAAAGAATTGCAATATCGCCGATGTAATAGTCAACGGAAGCCTGGGCTATTGAGATGTCAACACCGTTGATTGTTTTTGTTTTGAGTGATTTGAGAAGATCGTTAAGAAGGGAAATCTGCTCTGCGGTCAGTTCCTGCGTAATGAAATCACTAACCGTATTGAGACTGGCTCCCTGTTCGAGAAGCCATGCTGCAGCGCGATAATCATCCACTGTCGTGGAAGGAAAGGTCAGGTTTCCCGTATCCTCATAGATTCCGAGCATCATGAGGGTCGCTTCGGTTGGATTCACGGAAATATTTTTATCCATGAGCATTCTGGTCAAGATGGTGGTAGATGAACCGCATTCGCGGAATTCACCGGCGGAGGGACGAATGTCACCATGAATCTCCGGATGGTGATCGTAAATATGGAAAGTGACTCCGGGAAGGGAAACGACCTCAGAAAATCTCCCGATACGGGACGATTGTTGACAGTCTACGAGAATGAGGAGGGAAATACTCGACAGATCGAGATCTTTGGCCTTTTTGAAGTCGAGTGCGTAACCGGTGGATTTCAGGAAAAAGTCGCGCATGCTCTTTTCCTGGGAACCTGAAAATACCATGGCCGCATTGGGGTAGAGTTTTTTTGCTGCTACCATTGCTCCGAGGCAATCAAAATCGGCGTTTACATGAGTAGTAATAACTTCCATGAGGTATCCGGGAAGAAGGAGGAGCGTTAAAGATTTGAGAGATTACTGTCAGCGTGCGGCCTTTTTATCAAGAGATCTAAAGATCATATCAAGAACTGCCTTCTGCCCTGCTTCGTATTTATTGAGTACGGCGAGACAGGTGCCCATGGGGAAATGATTATGAAGATAATCGGCATCGTGACTGGAAAGAAGAATGATCCTGTTTTTATTTATGCCCTTTTCCGAGGCATACTTCAAAAGTTTGGAACCATCCAGATGCGGCATTTCCAAGTCAATGATCATAAGATCAAGATCTTCCCTCATCGACTTCAGTCCTTGTAAAGGGTTCTTGCATGTCTGTACAACCAGACGCGGATAAAATTGTTCTATATAAGAACTCAGGAGTTGAAGGAAGGACTCGTCGTCGTCAATTATCAGTATTTTGCCCATTTTCTCCTCATATTCCCGGGCGAATCATTCCTGGTGAAATGCCTGCAGCAATGATGGAGTAAGAGAATACCCCTCTTTTTTGCCGCATAATATTCCGTTGGCGGAGATTTCGAATTTCAAGTGAGGCAACTATTCTTATCCCTTAATCCCTTTGGTTGTCGTGTATACGAAGGCTCGCACAATAGGGTTGGTGCTGGTCTTGATCTCGGCCGGAGTCCCTGTCTCAATGATGCGTCCTTCGTGGAGCATGCCGATGCGATCGGAGACATACAGTGCAAAATTCAAGTCATGGGTAACGATGACCGTAGTATTGCGAGCTGTCTCCTTTATCTTGATAATGGTGTTCGCCAGGTCATCAGAATTTATCGGGTCTAGCTCAGCAGTAGGCTCATCGTAGAGAATCAGGTCGGGATTCATGGCAAGGGAACGGGCTATAGCCACCCTCTTCTTCATGCCTCCGGAAAGTTCCGAAGTTTTAAGATGTTCCGTGTTCTGGAGTCCGACCATGGCAAGTTTTTCACGGATAATTTCGCGAATTCGTGTCTCTTTGCAGACCCGCTTCTCCCTGAGCCAGAGACCAACATTTTCTCCAACACTTAACGAGTTGAATAGAGCTGATGACTGGAATACCATACTGTAGCGATAGTCACGTTCCGAGTTTTTTTCATGTACATCGAAAACAGGCGAATCATCGATAAATATCTCACCACTGTCCGGTTCATCAAGTTTGACAATCAGCTTGAGAAGCACACTCTTCCCCGTGCCGGAAGGACCGATGATGGAAAATGTTTCGCCTGCGCGGATCTCAAGGTCTACATCTTTCAGGACATGATTGGAGCCGAATGATTTGTTCAGCTTTACGATTCGTATTCCCACTGCTCTGGTATCGCGGAGGTTGATACAAGGGTCACATCCCTCATCATTGAAAACATTCCCGACAAGTCCATGAGCAATTTTGTGAAAAACGCCTTCACTTTTTTTGGCACCTTCTTTGATCGATTTCAATAACATCACGGTTTTCTACTCCATTGCAACGAGTAATATTTCGTACGTATATATCAATTCCTGGTCATAACGACCCGGATTGAAAGTACAGAGTTAGTTTTTCCTTTTATTCATGCCGCTGAGGGCAATAAAAAAGAAAATGACCCCCATAACAAGTCCGATAAAGATCCAATCTGCCACGCTGAAACCAAACATTCCGTTTCCTCCTCACTCAGCGTCAATAGTCGTGTCTCAGCTGGTGAAATACTCTCCCTTATACGCCAGGAAAGTCACCTTGGCGAGATATTAATTCTCTCGGGGAAGGTGTCAATTCCTGCTCTTTGACCTATTTGCAGGCAAATCCTGATACCATCCCATGGTTGTTCGAGAATGCCGTCATGAATTGCCCAGCTTCTCCCATGGACAGTAGTTTCGAAGCCGGCACTCCGAAAAGGGGAAGAACCATCGAGTCTGCGCTGATAGATGTTTCCCTTACGGAAGCCCTCATTGATTTCGCACATCAGCCGTTTACCGGTAATATAGTCGAAGCCGTATTTCTCATAACGGATGGCGTTATCGTAGGAAAGCGGTTCTGCAACGATAATCTCCATCCCAAGAGAGTCAACAAAAACCTCAAACAGGGGCAGAAAATTGGAAAACATCCGCAGACCGCGATGAGTCTGGTTCGGAAAAAGCCCGGCTTTCATTGCCTTGATTTCCTCCGGAATGTTTCGCCCAAGTGTTGTGAAATAGTTGTTCTTGCCCTTTTCGTCCACATCAACATTAAAGCGTTGAGAAAACGGATCATTAATGATACAGAACGCCAGCTCCATCTGATGGTACTGGGTATCTGCTATCTCCAGGAAAAATACGGGATCCCGATCAAGTGGTGAGAGACGTACCTCGATACGACAGATACCAAGTCCCTCTGGTGCTATGAATTCAATCTTTTTCTCACCGTCACTGCCCCGGTAGGTTTCGCGAGAAATAGTAAACATGCTGAATAGTTGAACAGGGATAATCGTACCGTAAAGTGTTTCCTTTTCCGACCTCGGGAGTAAATTAATGTCTCTGAGGGTAAAGAGCGGCTTACCCTTTGAATCGGTCAGTTGTCTGTTCCCGGGCAACCTAGCCATAGGCGCCGATTATAATGGGGAAAACCTTCTTTTTGATTGCCGCAATACTCTGTTCGACTACGTCTAACGCACGGTTTCGATCGTCATCCTCGGCCCAATGCATAGCATCAAGGAGCATCCGGTTGGAGTAGCCCAGCGAATTAATCAGTTTTACAAAACGAGCAGGAAGCCGTGGGGGGAGTTCGACACCATTCATGATCGCCCAAGCGAGGGTCCATGCCCTCGCAACATTGATGTTTTCATATCCTCCTCCTCCGACAGCCACCCAGGGGATGTTCAGTGCCTTGAGTTTCTTTATAACATAACAGTAGCTGTAAGTGGTTATCTCCAGACGGGTCAAGGGGTCGGTGCGGAATGTATCAGCGCCAAGCTGGGTTACCAAAACGTCTGGATCGAACGAAGCTATAAGAGGAAAGGCGACTTCGTCAAAAGCTTTCATGAACAGGGCATCGTCAGTATGTTCTTTCAAGGGAATATTTACCGAATAGCCCTTACCTCTTCCTGAACCGATTTCTTTTTCTGACCCGGTCCCCGGAAAAAAACTCTCGCCACTTTCGTGTATCGAAATCGTAAGTACCTGGTCAGAGTCGTAATATGCCTCCTGTACACCGTCGCCATGGTGTGCGTCGATATCCAGATATGCAACCCTTTTCCCTTTTTTTAAAAGTGAATTAATGGCCAAAACGCTATCGTTAAGATAGGAAAATCCTGAGGCTCTGCTTCGGTGGGCATGATGCCAGCCACCTGCGAGGTTGAAGGCAACATCATAATTTTCCTCCGTCACGAGCCGAGCCGCTTCGATTGTTCCGCCTGCCCCGAGCAGTGCCCATTCAAAGAGACCAGGAAAAACGGGATTCTCAATGTCGCCAAGCCCGTAGCGAAAATCCGCTCGAGGTTCATCTGAAAGGCTGAATTCCTTGAGTTTTGACAGGTAACTGTGCGTGTGGAAGGTCAGAAGATCTCGCTCTTCCGCCGGAACACTTTCAAAGATTCGGGCTCCTGGCAAGGTTGTCAACTCGAATGCCTCCATAAGTTCATAGGCAAGTCGAAACCGCTGAATCTTGAAAGGATGCTCCTTGCCGTAGCTGAAGCTGCTGAACTTCGGAGAATATATGAGAGCCGTTCGTGATACCACGATGAATTCTGCCTCCGATTGTACCCACAATATGTACTACGACCAGCACGAGGCGTCAACTTCATTCTACGGTCCGCAAAGGGCCTGATTATTGTGCACGGATGCCAACTATTTAGGCAATTTTTCTAAAATTACACGAACTATTAACCCTTGGTTTAAATATTATCAACAGGTTGCCGGTTTGGCAAACAGCTTGCTAAGGCAAACGAATCATTTCCAATGGCGGGAAGATGTACTTAAATACCAATGGAGGTATATTATGGATGCTCTGTCAACGATGACAGGTCTCAAGAACAGTACAGATGTACTGTTTCTCATGCTTGGCGCAGTCATGGTATTTGCTATGCACGCTGGTTTTGCTTTTCTGGAAGTTGGCACAGTACGGAAAAAAAGTCAGGTTAATGCCTTTGTAAAAATTATCTCTGACTGGTCCATTTCTACCATTCTCTATTTCCTCGTAGGCTTCCCTCTTGCGTATGGAATTTCTTTCCTGCATCCAGCATCTGACCTTATGGCAACTGCCCAGGGATACGATCTGGTTCACTACTTTTTTCTTCTCTGCTTTGCAGCATGTATTCCCGCGATTATTTCCGGTGGTATTGCGGAGCGTGCCAAATTCTGGCCCCAATTGGTTGCCGGTGCCATTTTTGTTGCCCTTGCCTACCCATTTTTCGAATCGCTGATCTGGGGTCAAAACAAATCACTTCTCCAAGGTTTTATCAACGGCATCGGTGGCGCGGAATTTCACGATTATGCCGGTTCGGTTGTCGTGCATTCCATTGGAGGGTGGTTAGCCCTTCCTGCAGTTATTATCCTCGGCGCCCGATCCGGTCGCTACACAAAAGGCAAATCAAATCCGATCCCCATCAGTAACATACCATTCCTGGCACTCGGATCCTGGATTCTTGCAGTTGGCTGGTTCGGCTTTAATGTCATGAGTGCCGGAAACTTGCAGGGCATTTCCGGACTTGTTGCCGTTAATTCACTAATGGCTATGGTTGGCGGTGTCCTGTTTGCCCTTGTCGCAGGCAAGAACGACCCCGGATTCATTCACAATGGCGCACTTGCCGGTCTTATTGCGATCTGTGCCGGCAGCGATATCATGCACCCTCTGGCAGCTTTTCTAACTGGCGGTATCGCGTCGATAATCTTCGTTTACGGCTTCAAGATAGAGCAGGAAAAATTGAAGATCGACGATGTGCTCGGCGTTTGGCCTCTTCACGGGATTTGTGGGACCTGGGGTGGAATAGCAGCCGGTATCTTTGGCTACAAGGAATTGGGCGGTATGGGCGGAGTTACTTTTGTTTCGCAGTTGCTGGGCAGTGTAATCGCTGCAGTATTTGCATTGGTCTGCAGCTATGTTGTCTATACCATGCTCGCAAAAACCGTTGGTATTCGACTCGATAAAGAAGCTGAATTTATCGGCCCGGATCTCGCTATTCACCGCATCGACGCCTACCCGGAAGACCAGGTTTGACACTCGGTTCACACATGTTCTTTGCACCATCGAAAAGGCCCTTCAGAGGGTCTTTTTTTTAGTCGCTCACTTGTTCGATCATTGACAATTTGTCGTCGAAAGCGTTTAATGCCGGCTACCTTCCATCGCTTGGTCTTGTTGTGGCAGGTACATTGTGCATTGATTCGAAAGGCAGGGCTATGGATACTGAATGTAAAGGATTCAACCGGTTACTGGACCTGATGCGCCGTTTGCGAGCGCCAGGGGGATGTCCGTGGGATGCGGAGCAAACCCATGAAAGCCTGAAAAGATATCTTCTGGAAGAAACCTATGAAGTTATGGAGGCTATTGATTCCAAGTCGACGAAAATGCTCAAGGAAGAGTTGGGAGATCTTCTGCTGCAGGCAGTATTTCATACGGTTATCGCTGAAGAAAATGGCGATTTCACGATGGATGATGTTTTGCAAGTCCTTTGTGAAAAGCTTGTTCGACGCCACCCCCATGTGTTTTCCGGATTAAAAATAGATTCTATTAATGATCTCGTTGCTAACTGGGAAAATATCAAAAAGGTGGAAAAAGGAGCGGAAAGGGTCTCGGCACTTTCCGGTGTCCCCCCTCAGTTGCCGGCACTTCTGCACGCCCAGAAGATAACGGAGAAAGCATCTCGAGTCGGTTTTGACTGGGATCATGTCGACCCTGTCTTTGCAAAGGTTCTCGAGGAACTGAAAGAGTTGGAGGAGACTCTCATTACTGGTGATCAGGAGCGTATGGAAGCAGAACTGGGTGACTTGCTGTTTGCGACAGTCAATCTGGGAAGATTTCTTTCGATTAACCCGGAGGATGCCCTAAGGAAAACAATATCCCGATTTATTACGCGCTTTAATCATGTGGAAGATTCCCTGCATGCTCAGGGAAGTACCCTCCAGGAAGCCTCGCTTGAGCAGATGGATTGCTTATGGGAAGAAGCAAAAAAAGCGGAACGTGGTGAAGGATCAGAAGACCGATCATAAATGAGAAAAAGGAAAAAACGGTTTTTTCTTTAAAAGTTTTCCACAAAAGCTGTGCATAACCTGTGCAAAACAACGTGGACAAGTCAATTTGTTGACTTGTTTTAAGTATTTTTCACTTTTTGCCTATTTATAATGCAGTTTAAAATATAAAACAATATCAATCTGTTACGTGTATTTCATGTTATTTCAAGTGGTTAGCAGTTGTCAGAAGTGGCTCTATTTACATAGAGCACGAGTTCCCGTGTACTTGTGAATAAATTTCGACAACTTCGATCCATGTGTTTGGAAAAGCTTACGCTTGCTGCTGAAGAACTGCTGCTTCCATACGTAACAGCAGTTCCTTTCTTTTGATGCCTCCCGGTGCCGAATATCCTGTCATGGCTCCCGACGCACCGATGACACGGTGACAGGGGATAATAATGGGCAGCGGGTTGTGAGCCATTGCCGCCCCGACACCTCTGGCAGCTAATGGTCGATGAATCTCCCGCGCAATCTCCCCGTAAGTTCTTACCAATCCATAGTCTATAGCATGTACAGCACGGTACACCATTTTTTGAAAATCGGAGAATCCCCGTTTGTCAACAGGATAGTCAAAAGCTACGACCTCTTCTGAAAAATAGCGAACGAGCCTTTCTGCGACATCACGAGTAATATCGTTTTCGCCGCATAGCCGGGCAAAGCGTTTATGGAGATCAGCCAGGATTTCATCCTGTGTAGCAGCCGAAGGAAGTGTTGCTTCATACAATCCATGATGTGTGGAAATGATGACGCCATAGTCTCCATCTACACCATACAGTGAAAAGTTGCACTCTTCATCTGGAGCAAGGCATAGTTTTCTCATCTTCTAAGTTTCCTTCGAATTATTTCGGAGACCCGCGCGGTTTCTTCACACCGAAAAAGATGCGCAAAAATCAGGTAAACGAATATTCCTGCGCATACGGCCAAAGTAAGAACCCCACCCTTCAATAGTTTCTGCCCCTTGATAGACCAATCAATAGTCTGTATGCAGAGGGACACCACCAGGGACATCGGCAAGGTTGCCAGGAGGATCCTCAGACCTGAAAAAGCGATCTTTTTTCCTCCAAAGGGGCCTATTTTTTTTCTCAGATAATAGACAAGCATCAGCATGTTGAAGAAAGCAGAGAGACTGGTGGCTAATGCGAGGCCTCCGTGGAGAAGCGGCCCCATGAGAAGCAAGCTGAAACCGAAATTAATCAGAAAAGCTACAAAAGCAGTCAGTACCGGTGTCCTTGTGTCTTTGAGTGCATAGAAGGCGGGAACCAGCACCCTGACAAGAGCCACGAAGGTGAGCCCCCAGGAATAGAAGTAGAGTGCCTCGGCCGATTTTACGGCTTTAGCGTAATCGAAGGCACCACCCATGAAAAGAAGAGTGAAGATAGGTGTCGCACAGAGAAGAAGCCCTGCCATAGCGGGTATAGTAATGAATAGTGTCAAGCGGAGACCGAAGGAGAGAGACTCTTTTAACCCCTCCATTTCCCCTGCCGCGGCCTGCCTGCTCATGGAAGGGAGTACCGCTTGGGCAATGGAAACAGCGAATATGCCTTGGGGAAATTCGAAAAGTCGCTGGGCATAATAGAGGTATGAGACGCTTCCTTGAGGAAGCAGGGAAGCAAGTATGGCGCCTACGGTAATATTTAGGTAGTAAACTCCGACGCCAAAGACGGAAGGCAACATGAGCAGAGAAATTCGTTTTACGGCCGGGTGACGTGGCCTGAACCGGAGCCGGATGGGAAAGCCCATGCGATACAGAACGGGAAGCTGGAGAAGCAGTTGCAGTGCACCACCGACTAAAACGCCCACAGCAAGGGCGGTAATGGGAATCTCGAAAAATCCGCGCAGCAGAAGGGCACAGCCGATCATCGACAGATTGAGAAAAACAGTTGAAATTGCAGGGGTAAAAAAGTGGCGAGCAGTATTCAAAATTCCCATACAAAGCGCCACGAGGCTGATGAAGAAAATATAGGGAAACATGAGCTGGTTAAGAAGAATGGTCAGTTGCAGCTTATTCGGCTCGGCTTGAAGACCGGGAAACATCAGGGTAACTATGAACGGTGAAAACACCACTCCCAAAAGTGTGACAAGACCTATGACAACAGTCAGAAGAGAAAAGCAGACGTTGGCCAGCTCGCGAGCTTCTTCCCTGCTCTTCTGGGTATACCACTCGGAAAAGGTCGGTACGAACGCCGAGGTAAGAGCGCCTTCGGCAAAAAAGCGTCGGAGCATGTTGGGAATCTGAAATGCGGCAAAAAAAGCATCCGTTGCGAAACCTGCGCCGAAAAGACGTGAGACCACCATGTCGCGAACCATTCCCATGATTCGTGACAGAATGGTTGCGATTCCCATTACCCCTGCGGCACGTGCGATATTTTTCTTCTCAGACATGGAAACCCCTGCGTCTTGTTTTCACAGGGGTATGTATCATAAGCAGGAGAAAATTGGTAGTTATTTCAAGCAATTTCGTCCAGAAGCCTTTCCAGTTCTGTGAGATTTGTCGCCGGAAGTCTGCAGGCTCCAGACGCACATATCTGGACGATAGTTCCTCCTTTTTCATCCTTTGTCTGGGTGTTTGTGTCACTTTCCGCAACCCGGAGTACGAGCCCAGGCATATAACGCTTGTGAACGGAATGGAGCATTTTTCGAGCTTCCTCAGAATCAATGCAGCCAGAGAAGCTAACTTCGGTTTCCGGACAGTTCAGATAATCGAGTGCACACAGGAAGTGGAGGCCGGTTATGGGGGTTCCTTCAACACTCCCCATGAAAGAGCGGAGGATCCCCTTCCCTTCCTCCAGGGAACGCGAGTCGGCACTGATTTTACCGAGTTTGATCAGGTTCATTGCTGCAACCGCATTTCCGGACGGCACAACTCCGTCATGCCCCCCCTTCTTCCTGACAAGTAGATTTTCACTATCTGCAGCGGTGTCGTACAAACCGTACGTCTCCTTATCCTGGAAGAGCTTCAGCATTTCAGCGGAATTTTTATGCGCAGCATCCAGATAGTTCCGGTCCAGGGTTGCTTCATAGAGTTGAATCAAACCCCATCCGAGAAAAGCATAATCTTCCAGGAAGGCCGGGATAGAAGATTTTCCACGATAGCAACTTCTCAGGAGGCGCCCATCCGAGTGCCGCATCTGTTTCGCAATAAAGTTGACGGCAGACAAAGCTGCTTCCTTGTAACGGTTCTCGCCGGTAACAGCAAAACATTTTGCCAGAGCCGAGATCATGAGGCCGTTCCAGGCAGTGAGAATTTTTTCGTCACGAAGAGGCTTTCTCCGTTCCTTGCGTACTGTTTCGAGTGAGGTGCGCCATGTTTCCAGATCTTCAAGCAGGGTTTTGTGACTGATGCCTTCCTTCTCGGCAAATTCCTGTGTGGGGATCGGTAAATGGAGAATATTCCTCCCCTCGAAATTGCCCTGTTCAGACATTCCAAACAAGCGGTACACTATTCCAGCGGCATTTTGTCCCAGTGTTGCCAGTACTTCCTGTTGTGTCCAGGTATAATACTCGCCTTCAATGCCATCCGTGTCGGCGTCCCATGCTGAATAAAAACCCCCTTCGGGCGAGCGCATTTCACCTAGAACAAAAGTAAGTATCTCTTCTGCCACGGTTCGATACTGGTTATCACCTGTTGCTTGAAATGCATCCAGATAGGCATGAACAATCATTGCCTGGTCATAGAGCATCTTTTCAAAGTGTGGAACGAGCCACTTTTTATCCACGGCATAGCGGTGAATACCGAAGCTGATCTGATCGAAGATTCCGCCCCGGCGAATCATCTTGAGAGTGTCTTCCGTCATCCAGAGTGCATTGACTGCCCGTGATTTCTTCCAAAATCGGATCAGAAAGGTAAGATAGTGGGGAAGCGGAAATTTGGGTGCAGTGCCAAAGCCGGTCCATTCGTTGTCATAGGCCGTCATGAGGGCCTGGAAGGCCTTGGCCATGACAGCATCATCCTCAAGGGTACCGGCATGCGGTTCAACAGCTTTCTTGAGTCCCTGAATGATCTGCGCACAGCTTTCAAGCACCGCGTCACGACTGTTTTTCCAGAACTCATCAATTTTATCAAGCAGTTCGATTATCCCTGGCATTTGCATTTTTGGTGTCTTCGGTATATAAGTTGTGGCAAAAAACGGCACCTTGTCCGCCGTCATGATTATGGTGAGGGGCCACCCGCCACCTCCGGTTATCAGTTGCGCGACCGTCATGTACTGATCATCAATATCAGGCCTCTCTTCTCGATCAACCTTTATGCAGACAAATTTATCATTGAGAACTTTCGCCACGTCATTATCCTCAAAGGATTCACGTTCCATTACATGACACCAGTGGCAGGTCGCGTACCCGATTGAAAGAAATACCGGCTTATCTTCTGCTTTAGCCTTGGCAAAGGCCTCATCGCCCCAAGGATACCAGTCGACAGGGTTTTCGGCATGCTGGAGCAGATAAGGGCTTTGGGAAAATATCAACCGATTGAAGTCTGGGCCGCCGTCATGTGGCAGCGTTGTTGTATCAACTGTTGCAAGGCGAGACATACGATCGTTTCCGTTTTTATTTTTGTCGACAGTGTTTGTCATAGCTGACTCCCTATTGATTTTTCATGAATTTTTTACTGAGGTATCTATAGTACAGTATATCAACTGATCCGGATTGTTCAGTAATTGATGAATAAGAAGATACTGTCTTGACCTGGACTGCAAAAAATGGTACTGCATACAAAAAGGGGCGTGAGCCCCTTTTTGTATTATTTTCAAGAATTTCAATCTTTTAGCTCGACGAAGAAAATCAATGAACAAAGCACTCAAATGTCTTATTCTGACAGCAATTCTGCTGGCCATCATAACCCACGATCCTCTGAGCACGAGTCACCCTGCAGCGTCACCCAACGATCATGCCAAGGAGGACCTGAGTAGGGTTCTGTATCCAAGCACCCGCTTCATTGCCTGGAAACCGGTTTTTATTCGCCCCCAGGATACCCTCGAAAGTCTCTATGGAAAAGACTGGATACTTGTTGCCCGATTCAATCGTATCGACCGGCGCCATGTGTACCCCGGCATGACAATCAAGTCTCCATTGAATATGGACGATCTGAAAGATTACACCCCAATGTCCCTTGAGTACAAACCTGCCAAAAGGTATCAGCGATATATTCTGATCAACATGGAGGAGCAGTGGCTTGGCGCCTATGAATACGGTAGATTAAAATTTTCTTTTCCAGCGGCAACGGGGAAAACGGGCTACGAATCTCCCACGGGAATTTTTCGGGTTGACGCTCGGCATAAAAACCACACCTCGTCACTCTATAAAACCGAAGACGAAAGTGTTCAGTATCCGATGGATTATGCCATCAGGTTCTATATCGGTAAGGACAATGTGGCCTACTGGATTCATGCCCGCGACCTTCCGGGAAAGCCAGCGTCTCATGGCTGCATCGGTTTGTTTGACGAAGCGATGCAAAAGAGAATTACTAACGTTCCAGAGAATCCCGTCCTCCAGGATTCGAAAAAGCTCTATGATTGGGCTGTTGGAGAAAGCCTGTATGGACCCGACAGCGGATCCATAGAACTCCTGGAGAACGGCCCGATAGTTGAGATAGTCGGACATAACCCGGTATATCTTTCCGAACCGACCCGTTCTCAGGAAAACCAGCAAAGCTGACGCAGGGTTTCTTGCAATCGCACAGTAAAAAGGAATGGATCATCTCCATTCCTTTTTTACTAGTAGAACATAACAATGTAAAACTTCATACCTGTAATGCGCCGATCAACTCCTTCACATCATCAATTCCATTTTCTCGTAAATATGTTTCCAGATCCTCGGCGATTCGTTGTGATGCGGCTGGAGACATGAAGTTCGCGGTTCCTACCTGCACTGCCGTTGCTCCTGCCAAAAGAAATTCCAGGACATCCGTGGCAGTGGTAATTCCTCCGATTCCGATTATGGGAAGTTTTACGGCCCTGGAAACCTGCCAGACCATCCTGAGTGCAACAGGCTTGATCGCCGGGCCGGAGAGGCCTCCTGTTACATTAGCAAGGGATGGCCGCCTGGTTTTCACGTCGATGGACATACCGGTAATAGTATTGATAAGAGACAGCGCGTCCGCGTCCGCTTCTGCACAGGCAGAGGCCATTTCGACGATATCAGTCACATTGGGTGAAAGTTTAACGATCAGCGGCTTGATGGTGGCATTCCTTACCGCCGTAACAACGGAGTGAGCCGACTTTGGATCGGTGCCGAAAACGATTCCACCGTGCTTTACGTTTGGGCAGGAAATATTCACTTCGATTCCGGCAATCTCTGGAATCGCATCGAGTTTTTCAGCCAATTCGGCATACTCCTCAATCGTATTGCCAAAAAAATTTACGATTACCGGTGTTGAGATATTTCGGAAAAAAGGAACTTTTTTCTCAATAAAAGCATCTATTCCGACGTTTTGCAGACCGATGGCGTTCAGCATCCCTCCCGGCGTTTCAATAATACGAGGCATGGCGTTCCCTGCCTTGGGCTTGAGGGACAGCCCTTTGGTGATAAGTGCACCGATCGTTTCCAGATCAACATACTCCGCGAATTCTTCCCCGTAACCAAACGTTCCCGAAGCGGTCATAATTGGATTACGAAAGGAAATTCCTGCAATATTTACTGACAGATCTGGCTTTTTCATTGACTCTATTCTCTCTCCCCTTCAGATTCGGAAAGGGTGCCCATTTTCGGATTTGAAGGAAAGTTATTCCCAAAGGAGGTCGGCTGCATCAAATACCGGCCCTTCCTTGCATACGCAACGATAGGCAGGATCACTCTCAGAATGGTCATGACCTTTTGTCACACAACCGAGACACGCCCCAACCCCACACGCCATGGCCGCTTCGAGAGAAACCTGGCAGCGGATGCCGTGCTTTTTGCACAGGCTGGCAACTGCCCTCAGCATCGGTTCCGGACCACACGCCATGACAACGCGCCTTCCGCTTTCTCGTATAAGGTGTTGTTCCAGGACCTCGGTTACCAGTCCATGCGAACCAAGGGTTCCATCATCCGTGGCAACATAGGTATCAATACCCAGTTGATCGAACTCCGTGACACAGAGGACATCCTCCTTCCGTCTGCCGCCGATAAATACCTTGGGCGAAGAAACATTAATCAGTTCCTTTGCAAGGAAATAGAGCGGTGCGAGTCCGAACCCGCCTCCCACGAGGATATTTTCTTCATCAGAGTCCCCAGGTGTAAAACCGTTCCCGAGAGGCCCAAGAACATCAACGTAATCCTTGCCATGCAACAGGCTGAGAATAGAAGTTCCTTTGCCAACGACCTTGTAAAGAATATCGAGATAGTACTGCCGTGGAGCATCAGGATACTCGGAGCTGAACGTGCCGACATCGAATATGCCGAAAGGACGACGCAGAAGAGGGTCAATCCCCTCCCGAACCCGGACCATGACAAACTGTCCTGGCCTTGCTCCGAGTATGGCACGGGGAGCGGTAAGCCGGATACGCTGGTAACCTGGAGATACCTCATGATTCGTGACAACCATAGACTTAAACTGCATGGGGCTCTTCTTTCTGCACGTGAATTTCGTATTTCATCAGGATAGCATCCTCTCCGTTTTCATAGTAAGCCTTTCTTCGCCCTGTGGTGACAAAACTGCAGCGAGAATAGAGGGAAATTGCTGCAGTATTGGTTGGCCTGACTTCAAGGTAAACAACGGAGGCTCCCTTCGTTCTGAATTGTTTGAGGGCGGCCTCCAAGAGAATTCTGCCAACACCCCTGCCCCGGCACGAAGGGTGAACCGCAACATTAAGAATATGGCCTTCATCCAGAACGAGCATGGGGCAGATGTAGCCAGCACAGAAACCACCCTTAAGGCGAGCCAATAGAGGGAAAGAAAGGGGTGAATAAATTTCGTTAAGAATATGTTCACTATTCCAGGGGTGTTGAAATGATGCCCTTTCAAGGCCGAGAACCTCTTCCAGGTCAGTTACCGTGACAGGATGAAGGGTGTTTTTTTCCATCAAGGCCTCTTTTCTCTGCTGGCTAATCATAAGCAATCCCTTAAAGCATTGTAAACTGTTTTTTCGTTAGTGCCGGCAGCATAGGGAAAATGAATTTTATTATTGTGCTATTCATGGAGTTGCCATTGGCTATCAGGAACTGGAAGCAGTTGATCCACCGTTTAACGACTTTTTCACATTTCAGTGACCTTATCGCACAGGAATGACAGGAGCAGGACTATCGGTCCACCCAGATTGGATTTGACATTTTGTCATTTATGCCGTAAAAATAATCTTCTTTTGCATAGAGGAGGAGCAGACGTTGAACAACAAGGTAACCTATAAAGACGCAGGTGTCGACATCGACTCCGGCAACAGCTTCGTTAAAATGATTAAACCGATGGTCAAGGCAACGTATCGACCTGAGGTTATTGCTGATCTCGGAGGCTTCGGTGGGCTTTTTTCCCTGAACTCCAGCAAATATCGCCAGCCTGTCCTTGTATCGGGTACTGATGGCGTGGGGACAAAGCTGAAACTTGCCTTCATGGCGGACAAGCATGACACGGTTGGCATTGACCTTGTGGCCATGTGCGTCAACGATATTATTGTGCAGGGGGCCGAACCCCTTTTCTTCCTTGACTACCTGGCAACCGGCCGTCTTGTTCCCGAAAAAGCATCAGAAGTAGTCAAGGGGATAGCTCAGGGTTGTTCCCTGGCAGGATGTGCCCTGATTGGTGGAGAAACGGCAGAAATGCCCGGTTTTTATTCTGAAGGTGAATACGACCTTGCCGGCTTTGCAGTGGGCGTTGTTGAACGAGACAATATCATAGATGGCTCGTCCATCACCGTGGGAAATAAGCTGATTGGCATAAACTCGAATGGACTGCACAGCAACGGCTATTCACTTGCACGCAAAGTTCTGTTTGATATCATGGGCCTGGGAATCAACAGCCCCCTTCCCGGACTTGACTGTACGGTGGCCGAAGAGCTGCTGACGCCGACCCGCATCTATGTTAAAACCGTATTGAACCTGATTCGCGATTTCCGGATCAATGGGATAGCCCATATTACCGGCGGCGGTTTGCTGGAAAATGTCCCGAGAATTTTACCAAACGGTTGCAAGGCCATCATCGCAAAAGACTCATGGGCAGTACCACCGATCTTCCCGTTGCTTCAGCAAGGTGGTGGAATTGAAGAGATGGAAATGTTCCGTACATTCAACTATGGAATCGGTATGGTACTCGTTGTCCCGGACAATGAAGCCGAAGAAATTCTTATCAGGCTGTCTGGCCTTAGTGAGCAGGCTTTCGTTATAGGTGAAGTTGCGAAATGCGATGCCGGCAGTGAGTGCGTTGAACTTGTTTGAGCCAGTCGCTGCCGACCGATCCGATCTGGGTGGAAAAGCTAAGGTTCGGGTCGCCGTATTGGTCTCGGGTAACGGCACGAACCTTCAGTCAATCATCGACCATAGTGAAGCCGGCAAACTGGACGTTGCCATTGTCTGCGTGATAAGCAATCGCTCAGATGCTTATGCCCTTGAACGGGCAGAAAAACACCGGATCCCGGCCTACCATGTAAATCATCGCTCATTTCCCGATCGTGAGTCATTTGACGCCGCAGTTCTGGATATAGTGAAAAAGCATGAGACGGAACTTATCGTACTTGCCGGTTTCAACCGCATTATCTCCCAGGTAATGCTCGATGCCTTTCCCCTGGCGATCCTTAATATCCACCCTGCACTTCTGCCTGCTTTTCCCGGCAACCACGCGCAACGAGAAGCACTTTTACATGGCGTAAAAATTGCCGGATGCACGGTCCACTTTGTGGATTCTGGTACCGATACCGGTCCGATCATTGCGCAAGCTGCAGTGCCGGTCTTTGACGCCGATACAGAAGAAACTTTATCCCGTCGCATTCTAATTGAAGAGCACAGGATCTATCCGGGAGTGATTCAATTGTTCGCTGAAGGGCGTATTCGTGTCGAAGGGCGGAAGGTACTAATCATTCATGGAACTGAATGTTCTGACGACTTTCTTGAAAACCCGCGTTTCTGATTTTCTCCTCATTCTCCAACCACCAACTTTTCCAATCAAAACCGTCGAAATCAATGAGTACGGCCAAGGGAAGAAGGGTATCCAATTCAGTGATCTTCTGGTTTAACAAGCCATCCATAAACTCCTGAAAAATGGATAATTCGTTCTGAAATAGGTCTCGGAAATTCCAGCGCAAATCGTGATTTTCTAGCGGATCATCATTCTTGAAATTATAAGTGCACCACTCATCCTGGAAGAATTCTCCAGAAATGTCGACCAGGGGGATGCCGTGCAGGCGACAGGTCATGGGTCGATTTTCATAGACAAGACAGAGGCTGTCATCTCCGAGTAGTGGGCAGGGCGTAGGATCTTCTTCGGGCATCAAACGGTCCAGGTCTTCTTCGGGCAGAACATTAATAATATAGGGTGGTGCTATTCCCGGCCAGGTTAATCGCATTGTCTCAATTTGTGTTGCCACACGTGAACGCACCCCCTCTTGCACCGAGTGCTCAAGGTTATCAAACCCCTGTCGAAGTAATAATGCATCAAGAAGTGTAATGTCGAAAAGACCCCTGCAGCAGGACGAGCAACCCTTGCCGCATTGAACGGCTTCTCCTGCGGATGCAGCTGAGCGAGCAAACCAGCGGTCCACCGATTCCAGGAGAACAGCATATTTTTCCAGAATTGTTTCGAAAGAAGAATCCACAACCACCAACCTCAACAAACGAGATATTATTCCCAATATATGAAGAGGGCGGTGAACAGGTCACCGCCCTCTCAAATTGACAGATATTGTTACAGGCTAGGCTAGTTTCCATCCGGAAACTCCAAAACAGAGCTATCCCCCGTTGGGCTGGGGCTTTCTCGGAGTCTCTCGTACGGCTTTATGGCAAGACAGCTACAGCAGAGAAAGCGCCTGAATCCAGCAGGTAGCCTTTTCAGTGTCTCGGGTGGCGAGCGATTACGAGAGGCTACCAGGAAGTTCCAGCCCAGCCTCTGTCGAGACTTTCCGGATGGAAACTAGGCTAGTATTTCTGATTTGGTAAAAATTGACTTCAGCCAGAACCCGGCTTTCTCAATATTCTCCCGGCCGCCCTCCTCCCGGTCAACAAGGGTGACAACACCAAGAACCAGCAAACCTTCCTCTTCAGCCCTTCGTATGGCCTTAAGGGAAGATCCTCCACTGGTAACAACATCTTCGACGATCACGACTCGAGCACCCTGTCGCAGGTTTTTACCGCCTTCGATCCAGGCGCCGGTCCCGTGCCCTTTGGGCTCTTTACGTATGATAAAAGCCGGTATCGGTCGTCCGTCGAGAAAACTGACAAGCGAGGTTGCCGTGGCTATTGGATCGGCACCAAGTGTCAATCCTCCAACTCCTTCAACTTCTGCAATATCTTTCATGGCTTCAAAAAAAAGTTTTCCGGTAAGGTACGAACCTTCAGGATGCAGAGTCGATTGTTTGCCGTCAAAATAGAAGTCGCTTTCTAGCCCAGAAGAGAGCGTGACCTTCTTATTTTCGTATGATTTTTCTAGAATTATTTGCTTCAGTCTGTCTCTGTTACTCATGCCGTCTATTACTCCTTGTTAAATAGTCCAAGTTGGGCTTCTGGTGAAAGGACTGGAAACTCGACGGGATAGTCTCCTGAGAAACAGGCCCGACAGAAATCACATTTCTCGGCTCCCACCGCCTTCATCATTCCTTCTACGGACAGGTATCCGAGGGAATCTGCCGTGACATATTTTCTTATTTCTTCGACAGTATGGGATGAAGAAATCAGTTCTTTACGTGTGGGGGTATCGATCCCGTAATAGCAGGGATAATCGGTTGGAGGCGCGGAAATCAAGGTATGCACCTCAGCAGCGCCTGCGCTGCGGATCATCTTCACGATTTTTCGAGAGGTAGTGCCGCGGACAATGGAATCATCGATGACAATAACCTTTTTCCCCTTGATGATATCCTGGACC
>Ga0105099_10000076_pt1 | contig 59066 bp, 49 predicted proteins | sample PPLLak3cmMay2015_2_FD_79138 | JGI IMG/M metagenome (GOLD analysis project Ga0105099, IMG submission 79138) | Freshwater sediment microbial communities from Prairie Pothole Lake near Jamestown, North Dakota, USA - PPLs Lake P8 Core (1) Depth... | ecosystem: Environmental > Aquatic > Freshwater >... | reverse complement strand
GGCATGAATCCCCTGAAGACGGTTGACCAATACCACAGCGGCAATTTCCCCGTCGGCAAAAGCGACATTCGATCCGCCCCCGAGCCATACGATCGGCACTCCCATCCGGTTCAAACCGGGGACGAGATCGGTCAGTCGCTTTTCTTCCGCAATCTCGGCAAGAAATGCCGCCCGGCCGCCGATCCCCAGTCGGACCCGGGAACGGAGCTCGCCATCGAGTTGGAAATTCAGTCCGGCTCGTTCGAGCAACGATTTTGCGTTCACCAGGATTCCTTCAGGGAAATGATTTCCAGTCATGAATCCTACCGGTGGAATATACGCAGGATAGTGAGCCCCCAGTTGGTCCAGTCCGAAACCTGAATCCATCGGTCGGCAACAAATACTCCGGCGGGGGATTCCACCTTGACCTGCAGATGAAATCGGCCGGCCTGCTCGGGAATCCAGGCTACCCGTTCCGAGGGAAATCCCTTGGCTTCCCTCTTGATAATCAGATTCCCCGCTGCATCCTCGATCCGGAATTGGAAGCGGGGACGATCGATGTTCACCGCCCGGGCAGCGATCCGCACCGATGCTCCCCGCAGCGAATGCTCAGGTTGGATATCGAGATCGATGCCGATCCGGTTGCCGATCCGGACCAACCTCGTTTCCCGGGGATTCGTCCGTTTCAACAAAAAGATCGATTGGCCGATCTGCAACAGGGGCGAATCGGCAGGGCCATCCATGATGATCTTCTGCTGCGAACGATCGCGGATATTCAGGAAGAGGACCTCATTGTTCTGCAGGACCAGCGCCACATGATCCCTCATCAGCAGCGGTGGATAGCGGCAGATGGAATCCAGTGAATGCCAGCCGGCTATGGTCCCGTTGGGAGTGATCCAATATACGGCATCACCCCGGGTGATGGCAATAATGTAACCCTGGGCGAAAATCGGAGGGAACTGTAAAAGATCACCCAGGTCGATCGACCAGATGGTTTTTTTCTGACTGGGGAAAAAACGGATCAGGCGCCGGTCAGTACTGCCATAGATCAGATGCTGATGGTAGAACAAACAATCGGCGGCCGGTGGTGATGGCAACTCGACCTCTGCGAAGCGATTGGCAGCAGGATAAAAGGTAATCAACTTTTTTTCGCTGAGCAAATGCAGGGACTGAACCTGAGCATGCAATCCTGCAAACGAGGGGATACGACCAGCCTGGACCGCGATCCGTTTATCTGCAGTCAGAGACTCGACGACGACCTCGTCCGCTTCGGCAAAAAATGCCAGCGGTTCGGCAACGCCGATCAACCGTTTGGTCGGCTCACCCGCCCAGCGGCCCCGCGATCGACCGGTGAAAAAATCGTACAAAAAGAGGTTGGTCCCCTCCATTTCACGAAGCATGAGATAGCGGTTCGAAACCGGCCCTCCCGTTACCGGGATACCGGGGAGAACCGGAAGGGGATGGTTGATGGGCATGGTTCCCAAGCCTACGATCCAGTACGGGAAACGACCCTGCAAGGCCACGATTCCGGCTGCTTCGGGATAGATGGACATGGTTCCGGAAATGGGCGAAGAAAACGGGAACAGCAACGCCCCTGAAAAGAGCCAAACAGGTGAAGACGAAGCCGAAAAAGCCATGATCTCTCGCTGGTCAAGATGGGGAGTGATCTCGGGAAGGGGGCGGATCTCCTCCGATCGGTTAGGGCCGACCGCCAGGACCAGTATGAAAACGATTGCGCTGAACCGGTTCATCATCGGGAATTATACCATTTTTTCTTTCGGTTCCCGGTCCGGTTTTCTTTTTCTCGTGCGAAAAAGCTCAATAAACGATGGCGGAGAGATACCCCACCACCTCTTCGAAATGGCCGCTTACCAAACCGGAATGGGTGTATTCAACCAGGTCGCATTTTCGGGCTCCGGCTTCGATGGCAGCCGCCAGCATCACCACCGTTGGGGCCACACCGCACATGGAGATGCGCCTTTTTTTCACTGTCTCAAACAATCCGGCGGCGTCAAGGGCCAGGATCCTCTCGATCGCCAGCCCGTCCAATTGCGACGCCTCCTCGGCGGACAGGAAATGACTCATATCGGTCGAGGCGACCATGGTCACCTGGTGGATCTTTTTCAGCAACCCACCGATGCGGATTCCGGCTTCGAGCAGATCTTCAATGCGGTGTGAATGGACATGAATCGGCAGAATACGGGCATCGGGACGCAGAAATTGGATAAAAGGGACCTGAACCTCCAGCGAATGCTCCGATTGGCCACATTCCGGATCGATGCGGAACAGCGGGGAAGTATTGATGAGCATCATCCTCAAGTCAGAATCGACGGCAATCCGCCCCAACGGCGTTTCCCACCAGTCGTGGCTGTCGATGGCAAAGGGATACCGCCCCCCCTGGTGACTGATCCCCAGGATCATCATCACCTCACTGACCTCGATGCGGCTGAACCCCTTGCCGGCACAGGCGCCCGAATAGATATAACCGGCATGAGGCGAAATGAGTCCGGTCACCCGGCGCTTCTCGGGTTGCCAGGAGAGAAATCCCTGAATCTCCCGTTCCAGCGCATTCTTGCTGCCCTGATAGAATCGCCCGGCCACCGCCGCCTGTCGAATGGTCATTGAACCGCTCCTGTTCCACTGCCGTCGATCCGCTGACGGGCTCTGATCACCTCTTTTCCCCCCTTGAGGACCGTGTGGATCGGCTGGATTCCGGGGTGGTAAGCCAGGTACTCGTAATCGGGAATATCGAGCAGCAGCAGGTCCAGAGATTTTCCCGGATCGAGCGAACCCAGCGTATCCGCGCGGTCGATGGCCGCCGCCGCATTGATGGTGACCGCATTCAGCGCTTCCTCGATGGTAAGCCCCATCTGGAATACCGCCAGATGAAAGATCAGCAGCATCGATGAAATCATCGAGCTGCCGGGATTGAAATCGGTCCCCAGCGCCACATAAGCCTGACGATCGAGAAGGCGTCGGGCCGGGGCGTATTTTCCCAGTCTCAGGAAAAAAGAAACCCCGGGAAGCAGGACACATACGGTCGAAGCGGAGGCCAAGTCGTCGATTTCAGGATCGGTCAAGGCGATTAGGTGCTCGGCAGAAACCGCTGACAGTCTGGCGGCCAGGGAACCGGCGCCATTGGAGGTGAATTCGTCGGCATGGAGCTTTTTCTTGAAACCCAGATCGGCCATCCGTTCCAGGTAATCGGCGGTCTCGGCCACCGAAAAATACCCATCCTCACAGAAGATGTCGGCGAATTCAGCCAACTTCCGTTCTTTCACAATAGGAGCCACTTCATTCAACAGATACGTCAGAAAATCGCGATTCCTTCCCTTGTAGGCTTCGGGCACCTCATGCGCGCCCATGAAAGTGGAAACGATCTCCAGCGGATGCTGACGGCGCAGGTCAGCCAGTACCTCCAGTTGCTTGATCTCCGTTTCCCGGTCCAGCCCGTAACCGCTCTTGGCTTCGGCCGTCGTCGTTCCCGACAGGAGCATGGCATCGGCCCGCACCCGGCAGATCCGGAGCAACTCTTCCCGACTGCATTCGCGGGTGCGGCGTACCGTGTTCATGATTCCGCCGCCGCGCCGGGCGATCTCCTGATAGGAAATCCCTTTCAGTTTCAAGCCAAATTCATCCTGACGAGTGCCGCCGAACGGGAGATGGGTGTGGGGGTCGACAAACCCGGGCATGGCGATGAACGGAGCCCCGTCGATCACCCGAGCATCGTCTTCCAACCGGCATTGCTCCCGGAACTCCCGCTCCGTTCCCAGAAACACGACCAACCCGTCTTTGGATGCCAGCCAGGCCTGCCGGAGAACCCGTAAAGCCCCCATCCGGTCACCGCGGAGCGGCCTGCAGTCGCCGGGATTGACCAACTGGCGGATATCGCGGATCAGCAGATCGACATCAATCATCGTTTGCGAAACAAATTCTGCCGTTGAAAGGTCGGAATGTCAAGCGGATCCTCGATATTTTCCGGCCCGTTCTGCATACTGGGCAGGCTGGTTTCATTGATATATCCGGTGATGTCGACATTTCCGGGCGAATACCGGCCTTTGTTCAAAAAATTCTGGGGAGTCGGCTGCCGTTGGGGAGCCTCTTTTTTCAGGTTGACGGTGGCAGCCGGAGTGCGAGCCCCTACTGTTTTCACCCGCTCCCCCTTGAACCCGGTGGCGACGACCGTCACCCGTAGGATATCGCTCATGTTCTCGTCCTCGATCACGCCAAATTTGATGATGGCATCCGGATCGGCATTGTTGGTGATCAGGGCCGAGATTTTTTCGATCTCCGACAATTTGAGGTTGGAGCCGGCGCTAACGTTGTACAGGATCCCGGTAGCTCCGTCGATGCTGATACTATCGAGGAGCGGGGAATTGAGCGCCTTGTTGGCCGCCTCCTCGGCCCGATTCTCCCCCTTGGCTTCCCCTGTTCCCATCAATGTCAATCCCTTGCCGGCCATCGTCGTCTTGACGTCGGCGAAATCGACATTCTGATCACCGGTGTGGTTGATGATGTCGGAGATGCCCCGCACCGCCTGCATCAGTACTTCATCGGCTTTCCGGTAAGCTTCCCGGTAGGTGATATCAGGATCACCGAGTTCCAGGAGCTTCTGGTTGGGGATGATGATGATGGCATCGACGCTTTCCCGGAGTTTGCGGATCCCCTCCTCGGCTACCTGCATCCTTTTTTCCTTTTCAAACCCGAAAGGCTTGGTGACCACAGCAACGGTAAGAATTCCCATGGAGGATGCATGATTGGCGATCACATGCGAGGCTCCGGTCCCGGTCCCGCCGCCCATGCCAGCGGTGATGAAGACCATGTTGGCTCCGTCCATGGTTTCGATCACCTTGTCGGTGTCCTCCAGAGCCGCCTGTTCACCGGCGTCGGGGTTGGACCCGACCCCCAGCCCCCGGGTCAGCTTCTCACCGATCTGAAGTCTCAACGCCTGATCGGGTATTTTCATCAGGGCCTGAACATCGGTGTTGACGGCGATGTATTCGACTCCTTTGAGGTTCGATTCGATCATCCGGCGCACCGCATTCCCGCCGCCGCCGCCCACACCGATCACTTTCAAAACAGCACCTTTCCGTTCTTCCTTGGCAAATAGAATCTTGATATCCTCGTCCATGATCGCCTCCTAGAATCCAAAGTATTCTTTAACACGCTGGATCATGTTCCGCGGAGCATTGCGGATGATCCCCTTCACTTTCATATCCAGAAATCCATATTTCAACAAGCCTACGGCCGACGCGTAATCGGGGGTGTTCACCTTGTCGATCAAACCGCCCACTCCCTGGGGAACCCCCAGGCGGACCGGCACCGAAAAAATCGTATCGGCGATTTCCAGCAAGCCATCGAGTAACGCCGAACCACCGGTGACGACCACACCGGCATTGATCGAATTCTGAAATCCTTCGGCATCGATCTTGTTCTTGACCATTTCAAAGACCTCCACGGCCCGGGGTTTAAGGATACTCATCAGGATCGAGGTCGGGATCAACCGCGATTTTCTCCCGGAAACACTTGACACCTCGATGGTTTCATCCTTCAGATTGGGATCGGTGGCGCAACCGTAGCGGCGCTTGATTTTTTCAGCCCGGTCGATCGCGGTGCGGATGCCGATCGAGAGGTCGTTGGTGAAATTGTCGCCGCCGACCGGAATAGTCGCCGCAAACGCCAGCGAACCTTTTTCAAAAATGGCGATGTCAGTGGTGCCACCGCCGATATCGATCATCAGGACTCCCAACTCCATTTCGTCGGGAGTCAACACCGCTTCAGCTGATGCGATATGGGACAAGATTGTTCCCAACACGTTGATCTTCGTTTTCTTCAGGCAAAGGAGGAGATTTTTGGCCGAGGTGAGCGAACCGGTGATGATATGGATGTAGACATCGAGGTTGTTGCCGACCATACCGACGGGATTCTTGATTCCATCCTGATAATCGACGATGAATTCCTGCGGAAGTACATGCAGGATGGTCCGGTCGGAGGGGAGAAGGATGGCCGAGGCATGGGTCACCGCCCGTTCCACATCTTCGCGGGTGATCTCCCGGTTGCGGCCGGTAATGTTGATACTCCCCTTGGCATTGATGCTCTGGATGTGGCTGCCGGAAATGTTCACATAGGCCGATTCGATCATCACCCCGGCAGTCAATTCCGCTTCCTTGATCGATTTTTTTATATCCTCGACCGATTTCTCCATGTCGACGATCGCCCCTTTCTTCAGACCTCGCGATTCGGCCACACCGTACCCGATGATTTCCAGATCCTCCTTTTCTTCCTCGTTCTTCACCTGGCCGATCAGGGTACAGACCTTTTTGGTGCCGATATCAATTCCGACGAAGTAGTTATTTTTCATCCATCTCCTCATTTTTTTCGTTATATCCCAAATAGAAACGATCCGGCAGCCGCATATCCACATAAATGGGGTGCTCACCCGCCAGCAATTGTGACTTGACACGAAAGTATTCACGGAATTTCCCGTGCATATCACCTTCTCCCGGATAGAAAACTTCCCCGATCCCCTTGAGTTTCACCTCCAACCCGTATGGCAACCGATAGGCGACATGATCGATGACTCCAGCCAATTTCTTGAGTTCAGAGGCCCGGGCAAAGATCTTTTCCGCTTTGTCGATTTCTGTCTGGATCACCGGAATCTGCGCATCGGCAGAATCTTCCGTTGCATACAGAAAAACCCCGGTCTCATCGAACACCCGCCACCCGGTCGGTGTATGCCAACGAACCAGGGGACGTCGCAATTCGAAGCATACATCGAGAGTGGAGGGGAGATCGCGCGAAATCGAAACCTCCTTGACTTGTCGGAGGGCAAGCAGCCGTTGTTTCAACACCTCCAAGTTAACCGCCAGGATATTGCCGCGAAACTGGTTGATGATCGACCACATTTCACTCCGCTCCTGAGCCGGTGCGCCGGTGACCCGGACCGTTCTAATGGACAATCGATCCCAGGTGAGGACGAAAGCGGTGGCGCGCTGAGCGCAGAAAAACAGGACGGCGATGAGGACGAGTATCAGAAATAGGTGGAAACTTCTCAGTTGAACGGAGCGGAAACGCCTTTCCCGCGAAACAAACCGATTGTTGTACTTACGGAAATAATCGGTTTCCAATTCGAGGCGGTGCGCGTTCGCTTCCTTCATCCCTTTTTATCCTCGCTCAATGTACGGGCGAATTCATGGGCAAACCGGGAAAGGTTTCCCGCCGACAGGAAAACAACGGCATCCCCGGCCTGGAATTCCCTCTTCAGCCAATCGCCGATGGCGCGAAAATCGGAAAAACAGGTGACCGGTTTTTTTCCGATGCGGCGGATTTCCTCGGCCAATCGTTCGCTGGAAACCCCGGCAATCTCATGCTGGTTCGCTGAATAGAGCGGCGCGATGACCACTAGATCGGCATGCAAAAACGAGCGGGCGAATCCCTTCAACAGCAGATTGAGCCGAGTGTAGCGGTGTGGTTGAAAAACCGCGATCAAGCGGCGGTACCCGCCCCGCCTCAGTGTCCGCAATACCGCCTTGATCTCGGTGGGGTGATGCGCATAATCATCGATGACCATGCGGGAGCCTTCGCTGTACAACACCTGAAAGCGGCGTTCCGGCAAGGAAAAATGCCTCAGACTCTCCCGAACCAGATCCAACGGAATTCCCGCCTCCAGAGCAACCGCAATCGCCGCCAATGAATTGGATACGTTGTGCCATCCCCCGACCGACAACTCCATCCGTCCCAGGGAGCGATTGAGCACGGAGAGCTCATAGGAGCAGGAAAAAGCCGACACCACCGATTCTTTTGCCCGAATATCGGCGGCATTTCGGACCCCGTAGGTGATCAGCTTCTTGTTGATCAAGGGGATGATCTTCCGCAGATTGGGACAGTCAGCATTGGCGACCACTGCTCCGTAAAATGGGACACGATTGGCGAATTCGGCGAAGGAGAGCCGCAAACGCCTCATGGTCCCATAATATTCCATATGGTCGTTTTCGATGTTGGTCACCACGGCAATGGTCGGCAACAGCTTGAGAAAACTCCCATCCGACTCATCGGCTTCCGCCACCAGGTAACGCGATGACCCAAGCTTCGCTCCCACCCCCTCGGTTTTCAGTTTCCCTCCCACCACATAGGTTGGGTCGAGTCCCGCCTGGGTCAGGATGGTGGCAATCAGTGAGGTGGTCGACGTTTTCCCATGAGTCCCGGCGACCGCAATCGAAACCTTCATGCGCATCAACTCGGCAAGCATTTCCGCGCGGGGAATGACCGGGATCTTCCGCTTCAGCGCTTCCTGCACCTCTTCGTTTTGGGGGGTAACGGCGCTCGAATAAACCAGCACTTCCGCATCGCGGATATTTTCGGCCCGGTGCCCAGTCGAGATCGTCATCCCCATTCCCCGGAAGCGGGTCAAAATATCGTTTTCATTGAGATCTGACCCGCTGATTTGAAACCCCATGTTGTGCAGGACCTCGGCGATGCCCGACATACCGGCGCCACCGATGCCGACGAAATGAATCCGTTTTACGCGACTTTGTTCAATCATTGGCGAACACCATTTTTCGATGACGGGAAACGTTCAGGATGATGGCCGTGATCATCATGCTGCAGACCAGGGATGAACCACCTGATGAGATGAAGGGAAGCGGGATCCCCTTGGTCGGCAGCAGGCAGACGGCTACCGAAATATTGAGCAGCGCCTGGACAACGATCAGCAGGGTCAACCCGTTGACCAGCATAGAAATATGAGGACTGTCGGCACGACGGGCGATCTGCATGCCACGAATGAAGAAGGTGGTGAACAGGCCGATCACCAGAAGGGATCCGATGAATCCGAACTCCTCTGCAATGATCGCAAAGATGAAGTCGGAGTAGGCATAGGGGAGGAAAAAAAGTTTCTGGGTCGAATTGCCGATCCCCTGTCCGAACAGACCGCCGGAGCCGATGGCCCAAAGCGATTGCATGGCCTGAAAACCGGTGGTGCTGGCATGCACTTCGGGATTGAGAAACGCGAGAATCCTCTGCGACCTGAGCGGGTCGGAGCGGATGAGAAAAACAAGGACGGGGATCATTACACCGATCATCCCCAGGAAATACCGGAGCTTCAATTCGGCGATATAGAGCATCACGCCGACGACCGTCATGATCAGGATGAAATTCCCGAAATCGGGCTCCTTGAGAATCAGCACTTCGACGATCCCCACCGGCAGCAGGATCACCAGAAGGTGCTGCGGGCGGTTGATATCGATCGTGCGGCGGCTAAGGGCAAAGGCCATGTACAGCACCACCGCGATCTTGGCGAATTCGGACGGCTGGAACGAAAAACCGGCAAACCGGATCCAGCGGGCAGCGCTGTTGATCTGGCCGGTGAAAAAAACGGCCAGAAGTCCGCACAGGGTCGCTACCATGACCCCGAACACCACCCGTTGATCGAGGTAGAGCGGTTTCTCCAACAAAATAACCGCGATGAACACCGCCAGCCCCACCCCCATGAAAATCAACTGTTTCTTTAAAAAAAAGAGCCCGTCGCCGTAATTTTGCTTGGCGACGATGATCGACGTACTGTAGACCATGAGCAGTCCGGTCCCCAACAACAGCAGGGCGGTTACCAGGAGAATGCGATCCAGCCCGAAATCCTTAACCATCCGGCATCTCCCTATGGAATCGCGCCACTTCGTCGCGAAACGTGTCGCCCCGATGCTCGAAATTGTGGAACATGTCGAAGCTGGCACAGGCCGGGGCCAAAAGCACAATTCCGCGACCGCGGGATTGCAAAGATTGATAACCGACAATCACCGCTTCCCGCAAGTCTTTCACCCGGCGCAATTTAGCGCTGAGCGGATGCAATTGCCGTTCGATCGTCCCAGCAGCTTTTCCGATCAGCAGGATTTTCACCGTTTTTTGTCGCAATGGATCGATCAAGGTGGAAAAATCACCCCCCTTGTCCTTACCACCGAGAATGAGGACCAGATCCCGATCGATTCCGGAGACCGATTTCGCCACCGCATCGACATTGGTGGCCTTGGAATCATTGATGAATTCCACGCCGCCGACCCTTCCCACCGATTCCATCCGGTGCGGCAAGCCGCGAAAAGAAGAGAGACCCTTTTCCAGGAAATCCGCACCGACCCCAGCCAGCCGGCAGGCAAGGAAAGCCGCCAGGATGTTCTCCAGGTTGTGCCGGCCGCGCAACTGATTTCCGGAAAGGGAGATCCGTTCCTCCCGGTCACCGATCCGCAAGCGAACCTCATCATCAGCCAGGAACGCCCCCTGTGGAAGTGCTTTCTTCAGGGAAAATCCGAACCGCCGGGCGCGGCCGAACCGTGAGTTATTTTTCAACAAAAAGGGGTCATCCTCATTGACGATGGCAGCATCTTCTTCCAGTTGATTGGCAAATATGCGCAGCTTCGCTGCCGCATACTCAGCCATGGAGGGATACCGATCGAGGTGGTCGGGAGTCAGGTTCAGGAGCAGGGCGATCCGCGGTCGAAACCGGATGATCTCCTCGAGCTGAAACGAAGAAAGTTCCAGCACGACATCGGTTCGAGCCGTGATCTCATCCAGATTCTCGACCAGGGGGCGGCCGATGTTCCCCGCCAGTTTTGCATCTCGCCCGGCGGAAACCAACAAATGGTGGATCAGGGAAACGGTCGTCGACTTGCCGTTGGTCCCGGTGACACCGATCACCCGGCCCCGCATCCGTTGAGAGGCGAACTCGATTTCCGAGATGATCTCGATCCCTTTTTCCCGGATCGGCTTGAAACGATCCTGGTGACCGTCAAATCCCGGACTGAGGATCAGTTGATCCATCTTCTCCAGGCACGGGAACTGGTCTCGCCCGATCAGCGCCGTCACACCCCGGGCCGTGAATACATGAAGTTCATCCGGATCGGCAACCGGATCATCATTATATATATAAAGATTATTTCTTTTTTCTTTTTCCAGGAGAAACCGGATCATCGCCTTCCCGGTCAGGCCGAATCCCAGCACCGCCGATTTTTTATCAGTCATGGTCCAGAGCCTCGATTGCCCGTTCCAGACGAACACCGCGGGATGCTTTGAAGAGGATGACCTCCCCGGGCTCCGCTTCCCGGCGCAGGAATCGCCCCGCTTCAGCCGGTTCGGTAAACGAGTGAACCCGTTCTTGGGGAAACCCTCCCTTTACCGCACCTTCGGCGATCCAGCGGGCTCTGTTACCCACCGTTACCAACCGGTCGAAGCGCAAGGTGGCCAGCCACTCACCGGCTTGACGGTGATAATCGGCTTCATTCTCCCCCAATTCCAGCATGTCGCCGACAACCGCGGTCTTGGTCCGTTCATACTCCCGGCTTACCCATGACAAAGTCATTTTCAGGGCTTCGGGATTGGAATTGTAGGTTTCGTCGATCACCTCGAAACCACCACGTCGGGATACCACGCCTCGGCCCTGAACGGGTTGCAGATCATGGACGGCTGTCGCGATTTCTCCGATTTTCAGGCCCAGACGCCGGCAGATGACAATAGCCGCAAACAGGTTTTCGAGATGAGCCCGGTTGACCAAAGAGGTGACCACGGTTTGGGAGATGCCGTAGAAATCGATTACCAGTTCCGTGCGATCGCCCTTCCGGTTGATCGCGCGGAGGGTGATATCGTTACCGTCATGACTTCCAAAATATATTTTTTCCCCGGGTCTTTTGGCCGTTTCCCGCCGCAACAGGTCGAAATCGCCATTTACCAGGCCGCAGCCATCGGCCGCCAAGCGGTTGAATATTTCACACTTTGCCCGGGCGATATTCTCCATGGTCTTCAGGTACTCGAGATGGACGGGGTAGATGTTCAACACGGCGGCCAGGTCTGGTCGCAGCACTTCGACGAGAGCGGTGATTTCACCGATCCCGGGATCGCTCATTCCCAGCTCGAATACCGCCGCTTCCTCCTGGCCCGTCATCATCAACAGGGAAAAGGGCATCCCCAATTGGTTGTTCCAATTCAGGGGCGACCGGTAGGCCGCGCGTCGGGTCGAGATGATCTGGAACAGGAATTCCTTGGTGGTAGTCTTGCCGGCGCTGCCGGTAAGCGCAATATATTTGCAGTTCCGCTGATTTTCCCGCACCCGTCTGGCCAGGTCAATGGCTGCAGCCAGCGGATCGGGAACGCGGATCAGCGGGATCCGGACATCAGAGTCAGTGAAATCCATCGCCACCACGGCACCGCTCCCCGGTTTTTGATTCAACCCACGTACATAATCGTGACCGTCACCCGATGGTGAACGCATAGCAAAAAAGAGCGACTGATCACCCATTTTCCGTGAATCGAAGGTATATTCCCGAAAGGCTGGATCGCCCAGGCGAAGGTCAACCTCCACTCCGAGAATCCGGGCGATTTCACTCAGGCGCAGTTCAGGCATCGCGCCTCCTGATCCAGTTCATGACTACCTCATCATCACGGAAGGGGATCTGCTTTCCCCGGATGGTCTGGTATTCTTCATGACCCTTGCCGGCGATGATCACCACGTCTCCGGTTCGGGCCCCAGTCAATGCCTTGTGGATCGCCTTTTCCCGGTCGACTTCACACTCGTACTGAGTTCGCTCCGGCGGGATTCCGGCAACAATCTGATCGATGATATCATCGGGGTCCTCATCGCGGGGATTATCGCTGGTGATAATCACATGATCGGCATACCGGGTGGCAACCTCGCCCATACGCGGCCGCTTCGCTTTGTCCTTGTTCCCCCCGGCGCCGAAGACGACGATCAACCGGCCCGTCGTTGCCGCTTCGCTGAATCCTTCGAGCAGACTCTGGAGAGCTCCATCGGTATGGGCAAAATCAATGAAGACCTCGTACGCTCCCGAATATATCCGTTGCGCCCGGCCTGGGATCACCGGGCAGGAGGCGATACCCCCGGTGATCCCTTGAGGTTCAATTCCGGTAATGATGGCCGAAGCGATCGCTGCCATAATATTCAATAAATTGAAACGCCCGATCAGGGGGCTGGAGATCTCCAGGTTTCCCTTGGGCGTGGAGACTTTGGCTGTGATCCCCTTCGTGGTAAAAGTTGATTCCAGGGGCCGGATATCGGCACTCTCCTGGAAACCGAAGGTCAGGTAAGGGCAGTCGATTTGCTTGAGGATTTTCCCGGCTACGGCATCGTCTGCATTGATGACCGCCCAGGCTTCGCGCGTCAGATTCTTGAAGAGGGTCAGTTTGGCTTCCAGGTAGTTGTCCATCGTCTGGTGAAAATCGAGATGCTCTCCGGAAAACGACGTAAAAACCCCCTGGGCAAAGCGGATATCCTCCACACGCTGAAGGCTGAGGGATGCCGATGAAACTTCCATCACCACATGCCGGCAATTCCGCTTTTCCAACTCGCTCAGGTACTCGAACAGGTCGGGAGCCTCCGGCGTGGTCAGATTCGTACGGACATCTTCGCCGCGGAAATTCATCCCCAGGGTGCCGATCCAGGCCGAGGTGGAAACACGGTTCAAAATTGCATCGATCAGAAGTGTGGTCGTCGTTTTTCCATTGGTCCCAGTGACACCGATCACATTCAGGCGATGGGACGGGTTGTTATACAATCGTGAAGCCAGGAGGCTGAGTATACGGCGATCACTCTTGACCTGCACCCAGGTCAGTTGCGGAAAGCGCTTGTCCGGAGCATGAATGGACAGAACCGCGGCCGCTCCGCGTGCCACTGCATCCTGAACATAATCGACCCCATCCTGTTTGAATCCGCGGATGGCGACATACAGGTCCCCCTTCTTCACCTTGCGGGAATCGTGGGTGATCCCGGTTATGGGCAGGTTCAGGTTTCCCCAGGTCTGAAAAGTATCCTCACCGGCCAACAGATCCAAAAGCACCATCATAGCTCAATCCTCCCGTCTGGCAGTGATTCGGGGAATATTTGATAACGGCCCATGATCTTCTCGGCAATGGATCTGAAAATCGGAGCCGCCACATCACCGCCATAGTACAGATCCGAAGGCGAGTCGATGACGACAAAAATCGTCAGTCGGGGTTCGGGAACGGGGAAAAAACCTCCAAAGGAGGAGATATGATCACTCGAATAGCGCCCATCCTGATATTTCTGAGCAGTCCCGGTTTTTCCGGCCACGGCCAACCCTGGAATTCGGGCTTTCTTACCGGTTCCCTTCTCCACCACCTGGATCAAAATCGGATTCATCTGCTGAAGAGTCTGAGGCCTCAATATCCTCCGGGGCCGGGTTCGCGGCTGGGCAATACGGTCGACGCGGTCGATGATCGCCGGTTCATATCTGTATCCGCCGGCAGCATATACATTGAAAGCAAGCGCCATCTGTAACGGAGTCACCGTGATCTCGTACCCGTGGGAAATGAAAGCCAGGGAAACATCGTTCCAATCTTTTTCGGGGTTCAGGATGCCGCTCTCTTCCCCGGGAAGAAGGATGCCGCTGCGTCGGCCGAAACCGAAGGCGGAAATGGCGGCAAAGAAGCGCGACCTTCCGATTCTCTCGCCGATCCTCGCCGCGCCGATATTGGATGACTGGACGATTATCTCCTCGAATGACAATTGCTCGAAGGGATGGACATCGGTGATCGTTCGGTCACGGACATGATAGACACCATCGAAACAGGAAAAAACCTGCTGGGGCCTGCAGACGCTGTTTTCCAAGGCAGCGGCGCCGAGTATAATCTTGAAGGTGGAGCCGGGATCATAAAGAAATGAAATCGCCCGGTTTTTCATATTCGCCTGGGATGCGGAAGCCATTTCTTCCGGTGAAAAATCTGGGTAATTGGCCATGGCCAGAACCGAGCCGTCAGAACTGTCCAAGACGATCACCGATCCCGATTTGGCGTTGTATTCCGCCATTCCCCGATGCAATTCCTTTTCGACGATGAATTGCAGGGAGGAATCGATTGTCAGATACAGGCCCTTTCCCTGAATCGGTTCGGTTATATACTTGATATGAAAGATTTTTTTTCTGGCATCGATCATGGCACGGATCTTTCCCCCTTGTCCGCGCACATCTTCATCCATGCTCAACTCCACCCCTCCCAGGGGCTGTTCATCGATGCCCACCCCGCCCAGAACATGCGAGGCGGTTCTTTTTTGCGGATAGACCCGGCGATATTCATCGACAAAATTGAGGATATCATTTTCCGTTCCGGAACCGGTCAACGCTGCCAGCTTCCTGTATTCACTATCCTCCAGTTTCCGTTTCAACCAGATAAATTTTTCACCACGGGCAATGCGGCGGGCGATTTTGATCTGCTGTGAATGGGAGAGGGACAACACCGTTCCCGCACGTCGGAAGACAGCCTGGGAAAGCGCGATTTCCTTGTTGGAAATGAAGGCCGATTTGGCTTTGACCGAAATCGCCAGAATATCTCCATTGCGATCGTAGATCGTACCACGCTTGGAATGAAGATCCATCACCCGCATTGTCTGTGCTTTGATTTTTCCCGCATAGACTGTGTATTCCATAACCTGCACCTTGAACAATTGCAGGCAAACCACCAATCCCCATAGGGCGAGAGACATCGCCAGAAACGAAATCCGGCGCCGGTTACCTTTATTGGTTCTCATCGCTGGGCACCTGAAAGCGGATTAACTGACCCGCCTGAGGATACTGGTAATGCAACTCGCCGACTGCGATCCGCTCGACTCGATCCAGGTTCAACAGTTGCGCCTTTTCCGCTTTCAAACGATCGATCTCTTCGATGAGCCGCTTTTCCATCTGGACCAATTCCTGTTGCCGATAGCCCAGGTCGATCATTTTCAGATTCAGGCTCGAATAGGCGAAGAGAATGACAAAGACCAACAAAACCGGAATCCCGATCCAGAAAAATCGGCTGTTCAAGCCATTCCATCTCATCTGATCTCTCCCAGACGGAGACGGGCAGAACGGGAAGCCGGGTTTCGTTCCAACTCATCGTCATCGGGAAGGACAGGAAAGGGTTTCTTGATCAAGAACCGCCCGGCTGTTTGAAACCGACGGAATTCCTCCTTGACGATCCTGTCTTCGAGCGAATGATAAGCGAGGAAAGCCAGGCGGGTTCCCGGAAAACATCTCTCCATCACCTGGCCGATCCATTCCTTCAGGCCATCCAGTTCGTTGTTGACAGCAATCCGCAACGCCTGAAAAACCTTTGCAGCCGGATGCAGCACTCCCCGCCGCGGCCGCCAGTGAAAGAAAGACTCCACCAGTTCGCTCAACTGAAGCGTCGTCCGGAACGGGGTGAACAGCCTTTTCTCGATGATCCGTTTGGCCAGACTCCGGGCGGCATTGACCTGACCGTATTTGAAAAATATCTCAGCCAGTTGCGCTTCCGATCCCCGGTTGATCAACTCGGCGGCCGTCAGCTTCTGGGAAGCATCTTTGCGCATATCCAACGGTCCATCCAGTGAATGGGAAAACCCGCGCGCGGGGTCCTTGATCTGATCCATCGACAAGCCGGGATCGAGCAGAATCCCGGTCACGGAAGGCCATGCAATCCCATCCAATTTGAACAGATCGAGAAAATTGGATTGTCTGAACTCGACCCGACCGGCAAAAGGCTGCAAGCGGTTCCGGGCTTTTCCCAGGCTCTGCTCGTCCATTTCAAGGCCCAGGATTCGGGAATGCGTACCGGAGCGAAGAATCGATTCCGCATGCCCTCCCATTCCCAGAGTACAATCTATGACGAGGGTATCCCCCGGATACTGAAGGAATTCAGCGATTTCGCTACTCATCACCGGAATATGGAGATAATTCATTGATCAACCTCGAAACCTTATGCAGCCGTTCGTCATGGAAATCACCACCCAGATACCGGGACTGAAAGCGTATCCGGTTCCAGATCACCAGGTGATCAATCTTTCCCAATACCAGAATTTCCCCTTCGGTCAAGGCACTGCTGTCCCGTAAATCTGCTGGAATCAAAATCCGGCCTTTGGAATCGAGCTCGTTTTCACTTCCCCAATAACTGATCCGGCTGACATACTCCTCCACATCCGGGTCCCGAACCGACATCTGTTCGATCTTTTCTTCGATCGCCGTCCACACCGACAATGGGTAGACAAGAGCGTGGTCCCCGTTGACCGAGGTCAGATAGAGCTTTCCACCATATTTCTGAACCAGGATATCCAGGTATTGGACGGGAATCTTCAATCTGGCTCGATCGTCCAGTTTGGCCAAATAACTGCCTCGAAATCGTTCTTTTATCCCACTTTGTCCCATTTTCTCCCACAATATAGTATATATATATAAAAGCTGTCAAGCCAATTTCAGAAAAAAATATATTTTCTGAAACTGCTTGACACTCCACATCTGGGGTCATATAATCAGTCGGCAACTATATTTATGGCACAAGGAAGGTAAAATGGAAAATTTCTCGGAAAATGCGATGAAAATTCTGCAAGCCCGCTATTTTAAAAAAGACCTCGACGGAAAACTTCTGGAGGCAAAACCCTCCGACTTGTTCAAACGGGTCTGCAAATTCATCGCTGGCGCGGAGAAATCGCCGCAGGAAAAAAAAGAATACGAAGAGAAGTTTTTCCAGTCGATGATGAACAAGGATTTCATGCCCAACTCGCCCACACTGACCGGTGCCGGGCGGAACATGTGCCTCTCAGCTTGTTTTGTTCTCCCGATCGAAGATTCCCTGAACGAGATCTTCGAGACGGTGAAAAACGCCGCCCTGGTCCACAAGGAAGGAGGCGGGACCGGGTTTGATTTTTCCCGGCTGCGCCCCAGCGGCAGTTTCGTACGGAAAACGCAGGGAATCGCGTCGGGACCGGTTTCGTTTTTGAAAGTCATCGATGCCGGGACCGAAGCGGTCAAACAGGGGGGAACCAGACGGGGAGCCAACATGGGCGTTCTCCGTGTCGATCACCCCGATATCAAGGAGTTCATCAATCTGAAAAACGACGGCAACAGCGCTCAGAATTTCAATATCTCGGTCGCCATCACCGACGCCTTCATCAAAGCCCTCAAAGAAAACACCAATTACGACCTGATCAACCCCCTCACCGGGAAATCATCAGAACCAGCATCAGCCAAAGAGGTGTTCGACCTGATTGTAAAATCGGCCTGGGAAACAGGGGATCCGGGGCTCATATTCATCGACCGCATCAACAAGACCAACCCGACGCGGCAACAGGGCCCGATCAGAGCCACCAATCCCTGTGGGGAGCAGCCGTTGCACGATTACGAAGCGTGCAACCTGGGTTCCATCAACGTAGCCAATTTCTATCGCGAAGATACTCCCGATTGCTTTGACTGGAATCGATTCTGCGAGTTGATCCAACTCGGGATCCGCTTCCTCGACAATGTCATCGACGTCAATCTCTACCCGCTCCCCCAAATCGACACTCTGGCCAAGGCCAACCGACGCGTAGGATTGGGGATCATGGGATTCGCGGATCTGCTGATCAAGATGAAGCTCAAGTACAATTCGGACGAAGCCCGTCATTTCGGTAAAAAACTGATCAAATTCATGAAAGAGGAAGCGGTGAAAGCCTCCGCCGCCCTGGCCGAGGTTCGGGGCAACTTCCCCAATATCGACAAATCGATTTACAAAGGGAAAAAGATGCGGAACGCCTCGGTCTTGACCATAGCCCCGACCGGGACGATTTCCCGGATCGCCGGTTGCTCGTCGAGCATCGAGCCGATCTTCGCCTTCAAGGTCGTATCCAAGATCCTTCAGGGGGAGATCAAGGATATTCATCCCCTCTACCAGGAATGGGAGGCCAAGAACAGCGGCCAACCGCTGCCCGACTATTTCATCACCGCCCAGGACATCCTCCCCGAAGACCATCTGCGTATGCAGGAGATCTTTCAGGAATTCGTGGACAGTGCCGTCTCCAAGACGATCAATTTCTCCAAAACGGCCACGGCCGATGATATTGCTTATACCTACCTGATGGCCTTCGACATGAACATCAAGGGAATCACCGTCTACCGCGACGGTTGCCGGGCAATCCAGGTCCTGAACAAGATGGACAAGGAAAACCCTCAACCCATGGATCGCCCGGACGCCCTTCCCTCGACGACTCATAAAATCTCCACTGGGCTCGGTAACCTCTATATCACCGTCTCCTACTTTTGTGAAAAACCCTTTGAGGTCTTTGCCTCCATCGGCAAAAGCGGGTATTCGACCATGGCCGACGCCGAAGCCATCGGCCGGCTGATATCCCTGGCCCTGCGGACCGGTATTTCCACCGAAGAGGTGGTCAGCCAATTGAAGGGGATCGGCGGTGCGGAACCGATCTTCTCTCAGGGGCTGCTCGTCCAATCGATCCCCGACGCCATCGCCCAGGTCCTGGAAAGACACGTGGGAACGGTCAGCTACAACCGCACCGACCTGAACCTCGTCTGTTGCCCGGTTTGCGGGAACAACCTCCCGGATGAAAAATGCCCGACCTGTATCAATTGCGGTTGGTCAAAGTGCAACGGGGTGTGAGCGGATTTGTCCCGAAAAGAATCACTGGCCGAACAGTTTGGGGAAATGAACGGTCGGCAGCGGTTGATCGTTCAGATCGGAATGGAGTCGATCCACGATGGCCCGCCAGGCCTCCGGATCGCCCTTGAGTTGAACCAGGAAGCGGAGTCGTTCCTGAATATGAGCGAATTTCATCTGGTTGTAAAACAATCCCTCGGGTTTGTATTCCCGAAGCCATAACCGGCTGTAATTCAATTTCAATGTTTCCAGGCGGGCAATCAGCTCCCGGCAGGTCTGTTCGATCCAATCCAGGTGATCCTGTTCGGCCATGATCGGTAAGAGCCTTGAGAATTCGACCTTGGCGGCGATCACCGCATACAGGTCCCGGACGAACGCCAGGTAGGAGCCGGGACCGTCTTCCCGGCCGATCCGTTTGACCAGATAATCGTGTGCTTTCGTGATGTGGGAGACGATTTCATCGGGTTGCCGTTGCCGGGAATAGGGGGCGTAAATCGGATCTTCCCACAAATAGTAGCGATGCGTGTAGGGTAACGGTTGATCCACTTTGGCGATGAACGTATAGATGCGGAATAATTCCTCTCCTTCACGGCAACGCTTCCAGGCATGAAACGAATCGGGATTGGACGGCTTTCCGCTCCAGAGAAGGTTCCCGGTATAAAACAGGCAAAGGTCGATCCCCTCTAAAAGATATTCGTTGCCGTCATCTCCCCAGGATGTGAGCATCACCCCTTCCAGGCTCAGTTTCCGGGCGGCCTGAAAGGCGGCGTCGATATTCCGGTAGGCTTTCTGGGGAGCGGGGACGAGTTTGGCCCAACTCCAGGTGGCCGGGCAAAGCACCTGGGGGAGATGGTGCTTTTTAAACAAAGCCGCCTGCTTTTCGAACTCCTCTTCCCGCTCGATGAAATACTCCCAGTTGAACACCAACACGTCCGCCGGAATCTTCCGGATCAACTCGGGGTAGTGGACGAACATGTCCCCCCAAAACCCTACCCGTTTCCCGCGTTTCTGGAAACGGAAGAGCGATTTTCTAAAATGGGTGAAATAGTCTTCGGCGGAATCGAGAGCACTGCATTCATCCATACCGATATGAAGCAGCTTGGCTGGGAAATGATCGGAGATGGCCTCAGCATGGCGAAAAACCTCCTCGACCGCCTCGTCCCTTTTCGGATCGATGCAATCGTCACTGCGGGACGAAGTCAATTCGCGGTGACCCGATTGCTGCAACCAGTTGCGCAGGTGACAGAGGACCTGAATGGAAGGGAACAACTCGATCCCCATGCTCCGCGCCAGGCGATTCAGCTCCCGGATTTCGGCGGGAGTGATCATGCTTTTTTTTGCTACCGGGCCCATGGGGGAATCAAATTGCAGAGTATCCTCGATATACAATCCGATATGGTTGAACTTCAACAATCCCGCCCGGATCATCAGGTTGCGAAGCGTCTCCAGGCGGGGAACGGCGCCGCGGGAAATATCGAGATGAAACCCGCGGAAGCGGAGGTCGGGATAATCGCGGATCAGAAAGCAGGGACGATCCTTCCCCACCGATTCGCGGCCAAAGAGCGCGAGGATCTGCAGGAAGGTGGACAATGCATAGAAACAGCCGCGGGGAGTCGCATAGGAAATATGGACACTCTTCGGATGAACATCGATCAGGTACTCCTCTTCGCCCAGATTGCTCCGATCCTCGAACAGCACCTTCGTTCCCGATCCGGTACAGGGAATGGCGAAATAATCGAAGAGGAAGCGGTATTTCTTCAGGATTTCCAGCGGAAACTCAAATTGATCCTGTGGGAATCTCCCCTGTTGCTGCCGCCATTCCTTGACAGCCGGAAAGATCAACTGGAATTCGGTTTTCTGTTCCATGGTCGGCCGTTCGCGTGAGCGAATCGTTCTCCTGCCAGATCATTCTAAACCAGCCCCGCCGGGTTTGCAACATCTGATGATTGGGCTTGTAATCGGAAATGCTCTGTGCTAAGGTTTTGGGTGATTTACCGGATGCCCATCTACAAAGAGGAGTTGCTCTCATGAACCAGTTTTCCTGGTGGATCGACGGCAGCATCGTTGGGGTGTACCTGCTCGGGACGATGATCGCCGGCCTCATGGTCCGCAAATACGTCGGCAAAGTCGAACATTTCATCGTCGCCGGCCGCGAGATGAACGTCTATCTCGGCATCGCCTCGCTGGCGGCCACCGAGTTCGGCATCGTCACTTGCATGTATACCGCGCAAAACGGTGTCCGTTATGGATTTGCAGGCGCCACGCCGGGGATTCTCATGGCCGCAGCCATGTTTCTGGTGGGTGTCACCGGGTTCTGTGTCAAACCCCTGCGCGACTCCGGGGTGATGACCATACCCGAACTGTTCGAAAGGCGCTTCGGCCCGCGCATCCGCTGGCTCGCCGGCGTGGTCATCGTCCTCGGGGGATTGCTCAATATGGGTGTGTTCCTGCGCGTCGGCGGAGAATTCCTCGTCCAGGTGGCCGGGATCAACCCCGACAAACTGGAGATCACCATGACCATCCTCCTCGTGGCCGTTGCTGTCTACACCATTCTGGGGGGGATGCTCTCGGTGCTGGTCACCGATTTTCTCCAGTTCATCGTCATGAGTATCGGACTGATCGCGGTGACCATGCTGATTCTGGTGAAGATCGGCTGGAAGACACTGGTCGACACCGTTTCCACCCATCATGGCGCCGGTGGTTTCAACCCCTTCATCCATCCGGAGCTCGGCTGGCCATTCGTCCTGTTCAATGCCCTGCTCAACCTGGCCGCCGTTCTCACCTGGCAGACGACGATCCAGCGGCTGTTGGCAGCGAAAGACACGCGGACAGGGCGAAAGGTCTACACTGGTACCGCCTTTTTCTTCGTCTGCCGCTTCCTGATCCCGGGCATCTGGGGCATCGCCGCCCTGGCGACCCTGGGGTCGACGGCGATCGGAGGCGACACCCTTCACGCTATGCCCAGGTTTTTGTCGACATTCGCCCCCGTCGGCCTGATGGGTATCCTTGTGGCGGCCATGTTGGCGGCCGACATGTCCACCGACTCGTCCTACATGCTCACCTGGGGGAGCGTTATCTACAACGACATCATGGCACCGTTCCGAAAAAAACCCTGGTCCGAGAAGAAGGGATTGTTCTGGAACCGCTCCATCATTGCGATCATCGGCCTGTTCTTGCTCATATTCGGCCTCTGGTACGAGTTGAAGGGCGACCTCTGGGCTTACCTGGGTGTCACGGGCACCATCTACCTGGCGTCGATGTCCACCCTGCTCGTCGCCTGCTGTTACTGGAAACGGGCCAACAACTGGGGCGCCGCCGGAGCCATCATCGCCGGCGCCGCCATTCCGGCCCTGTTCCTGGTCCTGGAACAACTGCCGACAACCAAAGAATTGGCGAAAGCCATTGGTCCCTATTACTCGGGGATCGCCGCCTATGCCGCCGCCGCCCTGGCCATGGTCATCGGATCGCTCCTCAAACCGCGGGGCCCCCGTCTTTCCACCAAGGAGGCCGTCAATGGGTAATCACTGGTTCTGGCTGCTGCTCACGGGTGCGGCTGTCCTCTGGTACTCGACGGTGACCGTGTATGTAGCCTTCAAGGGATTTGCCGACATTCAGACGATGCTGAAAAAATTGGGAAAATCTCCCGAAGAAAAACCCTGACCCACCCGGTCCGTCTCGTTTGAATCCTGACCGGAGCTCAAGTATAATGGGCCAATGACCAAGCATCCCCGCTTCTTGAAAACAGTTGTTCCGCTCATCCTGATATTCGCCCTGTTCACGTTTGCATCCTGTCGAAAACCGGATACCCCGACCCCCATCCTGATCATGCGCAACCTCGATATCCCCAATAATCCGGCTGCCATCCAAACGATCAAAGCGGAGATCTCCCGCCCCGATCTGGCATCAATATTCAAAACGGAGCCGATCCACTCCCGACTGCCCGTCCAAACAGGAATCGGCCGGATCCTGTGGAACGGAGACAGCCTTCAGGGTCTATTCGCCAGCCGGGACAGCAGGTATGGCTGGAAAATGAAGCCCGATGCCGCAACGGCATTGAAAACAACACTCTTCGCCGGCCCCGTCTCTGAAATGACCTTTTCGGTCCAGGTGATCGAAAGGGATAAAGTCACGACGATCGCCCGTGAAACGATTACCTCCAGTCAATTCCGGGAACTCGACATCCCCCTCGGAAGTTTTTCCGGGAAACGGGTCACCCTCGTTTTGGCCACTTCCGGAAAGGGATTGGGGGCCTGGATCAACCCGATAATCACTCAGAAAAAGCGATCGCCTCGTTGTGTGATCGTCCTCGTGCTCGACGCCTTGCGCGCCGATCATCTTCCCCTGTATGGATACGAGCGCAACACCGCCCCCACCCTTACCAACCTGGCCGCCGCTGCCCGAACATTCCGTCACGCCTATTCCCCCTCCTCCTGGACACTTCCGGCCCATGTCTCGCTCTTTTCTGGACTCGATGTCTCTGCCCATGGAGTCATATCACCGGAACACCGGATCGATTCATCCACCCAACTGTTGAGCGAGGCATTCGCCTCCGCCGGATTCGTCACCGCCGCCTTTACCGGCGGTGGTTTCGTTGAAGATTCCTACGGATTCCATCGCGGGTTCCAACACTATTCAAACCGCCCCGGGGACGTCTTCAGCATGAATTCCGCGGAACGGGTCTTCCGGTATTTCCGGTCGTTCCACCGCCGCTTCCGCGATCTGGATGGTTTCTATTTCCTCCATACCTACCAGACTCACGCTCCCTATAAGGCCCCCTTTCCCTATCCAAGCTCCTTTCATCCAGGATCGAAGCTGAATATGCGCGGGGTCAGCAATTTCCTGCACCTGCCCGGAGAGCTTTTTCAGTCCCTCCCGCCCGGTGAACGGGAAAATCTGATCGACTTGTACGACGGGTCGATCCTCTACTCCGATCAGCACCTGATCAAACCCCTGGTGGAGTACCTGCAAGCGGAAGGGCTGTATGAGACCGCCATGCTGGTCGTGCTCTCCGATCACGGCGAGGAGTTTTTCGACCATGGCGCCTGGGAGCACGGTCATACCTTGTACCGGGAACTGATCCAGGTGCCGCTGGTGATGAAATATCCGCAATCGCAATTGCGGGGATGGGAAGAAAAACCGATTTCCATCCAGTCGATCCCCAACCGAATACTGACCGCCTACGGCCTGGATACAAAAGATTTCCCCGCGGTTAACTCGCCATTCGTGCAGAGTCTTCCGATCTGCCCGACCATCGCCGCATTGCCGACCCGGGTTTCGGTCATCGACGGATCGGTCCAGTACATCCGGACGATTCCCAAAACCGGATCAACCGGTATTTTTCAGCCCCCTCCCGTTTTCCATGAAACCGAGATATTCGGCTTGACTGGGGCCACTGAGACGGTAGGCGCCAGCCTGAATCCGGCCGAAAAAGCCCGCTTCCTGAACCTGATCAAGACCGAGTTGCAACGCCTCCAGCGGAATACGACCCAGAAACAGGGATTATCCCAGGCCCTGAAAGAAAAGCTGAAACAACTGGGTTATCTTCAGTAAGAGAAGCTCTAATCCTCTGTGTTTTCTTCGCTGGATTCCTCGGCGACGGGCTCGGTGACGGCCGGTTCAGCGGCCACTTTTTCCATCACCTTCTTCTTGGCCTTGGCAGCCAGTTTTTCGATCAGGTCCTGGGGCAGCGACACATTCAAGATCACACCATCTGCGGAAGCGGTGACCGTGATGGCGTTGATCAACTGGACCAGTTCCGGCTCCTTGTCGCCGGCCATCGCCCCGAAGCCCTTGAACATATTGATCAGGCTGGCAATCTTTTCATTGCCCGCCTGGTCCTTCGAGAGCAGCTTGAACTCACCCTTGACCACCTCACCGTTGAAATCGACATATCCCAGCACCGCTTCGGCCTTGGAAAAATCGACATCCATCATCCCCCCCGCTGCGCCCTGTTTCTTGGCTTCGGCTGGGATTTCCGGAACGAGCAACCAGGCCATCGCCTTCTGGTTCACCGTGGGAAGCATCAATTTCACCCGGTCTCCCTGAAGAGCGTTGACGGCTTTGTTATCGATGACATCCAATGCCCTGACGACCTGATCCCTCATTCCGAAAACGATGATCTCGGGACTCTGGAAAACAAAATAGAGTTTTTCCTTTTTCCCATCTGCGACGGTTTTCGCCGAATCGACATCGTAAATGGTACGGGATCCATATTTCTCCTCGCCATAAGCGATGCCATTGGCGGTCAGTAGCTCCAGGAGCTTGTCGCGGCGGTAACGGACATGGAAAATTCCGACCATCCCAGGTGAGTTCAAGTCACCATACACTCCCAAGTTCAGCGAGTAGGCGTCCTTCTTTGGGTCGATCCCGGTTTTTTTGATGAAATCCTGGTAGTCGGTGAACAGAACCTTGTCACCGATCTTGACCGGGTCTCCCTGCACCATTTTATCGTACCAGGGGAGGGCGGTCACCTTCTGCAAATCGATGGAAACGAGCAGTTGCGGGTTGTTCGGCAACATGGTGATCCCGGTCGCGCTCTTCTTTTTGCAGGAAGACAATCCCATCACGAGCAGCAGGGTTACCGCCAACACCAGCCATTTTTGTCGGTTCATTGTTTTCTCCTTCGGTTGTGCTATCATCGCTAAGGACTATATCACAAGATCAAAATGATTTCGATATGGAACGAAAGGACTGCCGCTTTCGTATCTCCATATTATCGAAGCGAGGCAATATGGAAGACAGACAAGAAGAAATTCTCCGGCTGGAGAATATCTCTTTCAGTTATCCAAAGGTTCAGGCATTGAAATCGGTCCGGCTCACTCTGGAGGACGGCGGGCTCTACGGGCTGCTCGGTCCCAACGGCGCCGGAAAAACGACCCTGATGAAGGTGATCTTGGGGTTTCTGAAACCCCAAACCGGTGACGGCCGTATCCTGGGATACCCACTTCGGGACTCGATCCTGGAGATCCGCCGGCGGATCGGGTACATGCCGGAAAGCGACTGCCTGATTCCCGGAATGGATGCGGTGACGGAGACGGCTTACCTGGGGAGAATATCGGGACTTCCTCCGACCGAAGCGATAAAGCGGGCGCATGAGGTTCTGTATTACGTCGGGCTGGGGGAAGAACGGTACCGTAAGGTCGACACCTACTCCACCGGCATGAAACAGAAATTGAAACTGGCCCAGGCGCTGGTTCACGACCCTCAGCTGCTCCTGCTCGATGAACCGACCTCGGGGATGGACCCGAACGGCCGACGGGAAATGCTCGACCTGATCAAGGATATTGCCGGCAAAGGGCGGATCAGCATCATCGTTTCCTCCCACCTATTGCCCGACATCGAAGCCGTCTGCCGCAGCGTGCTCATCATGAACAAGGGGGAAATCGTCGCCCAAGAACAGGTGCAAGCATTGAACCAGTCATCGGCCAATGTCTTCGAAGTCAAATTCACCGGCGACACGGAGCGGTTCCTGGCGGAACTCTCCCGCCTGGACTGCCGGATCGCGGAATGGGAACGAGGCATCAGCAAACTGGTTCTGCCAATATCGGAGACGCCGCGGACACTGTTTTCGCTGGCCCAGCGCAACAAGGTTCAAATCCGCCATTTCAAACGGGTGCAGTCCACCCTGGAGGACGCCTTCATGAAGGCGATAGGAGAAAGCAATGGCTATTAAGGAAAAAGGCTATATCGGCTGGGATGGCCAATTACAAAAAGGATCTCTGGCCTGGTTCCCCATCCTGCTCCAGGGGATCCGGACCGTCTGGAAAAAGAAAAGATCGAAAATCGTCTTTTTCCTGACCGGATTTCCCTTCCTCATCTTCGGAGCCGCCATTTTCGCCCTGAACAAACCGGAGTTGAAGTTCCTGACCGAGGTCATCCGCACCCTGAAAAGCGACCGAGGGATTTTCAACACCTTTTTCACCTTTCCCCAACTGGTCTTCATGTTGATGATCCTGGCCGCATTCAGCGGATCGGAGTTGATCTCCGCCGACCTGAAATACCGCGCCCTGCCGCTCTACTTCTCCCGCCCCCTGAGTAAATGGGATTATCTCGTCGGAAAACTGTCGATCATCTTCTTCTACCTGCTCTGTTTTTCGCTGGTACCCGGGATCCTTTTGGTTGCTCTCAAATTCCTCTTTTCCGGAAGCCTCGCCATCTCGTTCCGATTGCTCATGGGCATCCTCTTCTTCCCGCTGATCATTTCCTTCTTCCTGGCTTCTCTCACCCTGTTTCTCTCTTCCCTGTCGGCCAACACCAAATTGATCACGATCATCATCTTCATCGTCTACATATTCAACGACGGATTCGCTGAGCTGTTGCGGACCATTCTGAAAAACGATCATTATTACCTGCTCTCCATTCAGAAAAACATCATCCAGCTGGGCGCATTCTTTTTCGGCACCGGAAAAAGCTGGAAGTTTCCCCTCTGGTACACACCCGCCCTGCTGGTCGGCATGTCCCTGATCCTGCTGGGGCTGCTGTATATCAAGCTCCGCAAAGTGGAGTCGCAAGCATGAACCCCCTGCTTCAAACTGAAAAACTGTGCAAGTGGTACGGAAACATCCTCGGCGTGATCGACCTCGACCTGGCCATCACGCCCGGGATCAAAGGATTGCTGGGACCGAACGGGGCCGGAAAATCGACTTTCCTGAAACTGATTTCCGGACAATTGAAACCGAGCCGCGGCACCCTCCGGTTGTTCGGCGAACCGGTGTTCGACAACCCGCTCCTGTTTAAACGGGTCGGATTCTGCCCCGAATATGACAGTTACTATAGCGAAATGAGCGGTTGGGATTTCATCCTGTTCCTCGCCCAGATGCACGGGTTCCGGGAGCTCGCCCGCGAGAAGGCGGAAATCGCCCTGACCCAGGTGGGCCTGATGGAGAGCCGGGACCGCCTGGTCAAGACCTACAGCTTCGGGATGAGGCAGAGGCTGCGGATAGCGGCCAGCATCGTACATGAACCCGAGTTGCTTCTCCTGGACGAACCGCTGCGGGGGATCGACCCCCTGTGGCGGATCCGGCTGATCCGCTTCTTCAAGGAATATGAAAAAAAAGGGAACACCCTCATCGTCTCCTCGCACATCCTTCCGGAGATCGAGGCGATGACCACTGACATCATCCTGATCCACCAGGGGAAGATATTCGCCGAAGGCGACATCAACTATATCCGCAGCCTGATCGATGCCCATCCGCATCAGATATCGATCCGATCATCCCAGCGGAAATGGCTGGCGGAACAGTTCGTCAAGGAAGACTTCATTCGCAATGTCCATATTCCGCCCGATTCACCGGTGGTGGTTTTCCAAACCGCTAAGCGCGAGCTCTTTTTCGCCCGGCTGATGGATCTCATTGCCGAGCACGACATCGATGTGGAAGAGATCACCTCACCGGACGACAACCTGCAGGCGATCTTCGATTATCTGATCGGGAGATGACCATGAAATGGAAACATGATCTGCAAATCGTTTTTTCGATGTTCTTCAAGCTGGCGGCCAAAGCCAAGCGTACCCGCTACCTCTTCCTGTTCAGCCTGCTTCCGGTTCTCACCCTGGTGATATTGAAGATCTACGAATTCTCCCGGCTGCACAGTCAAACCGTATCCTCCAACTATTTTTTCATCTATGGCAGCCTGACGATTCAATTTCAGTTCTTCGTTCCCATCTTCGCCCTCTTCTTCGGCACGTCGATCGTTACCGACGAGGTGGAGAACCGGACCCTGATCTTTCTCACCACGACTCCCGTGAGCAAAGCGACCATCCTGCTGGGGAAATTCCTCTCCGTCTCGGTGATCACGGCCGCGATCACCCTCTTCGGATTCCTGATCACCTATTTCATCGTGTTTTTTTCCCAACTGGGGACTCCGCAGATGTGGGTCAACATACTCCGGTATTTGTTCGCCACCATCCTCGCCCTGCTGGCCTACCTATCGGTCTTCACACTGATGGGCATCCTGATGCGCAAGCCGGTCATCTTCGGCCTGATCTTCATCTTCGGCTACGAGCGGGTGGTCCAGTTCTTCCCCGGCAGTACGCAAAAGTTGACCATTTTTCATTATGTCAAATCACTGCTCCCCTCTTTTCCTGAATCGAACCAGATGCTTGCCTTCAACATTCCACCGTCCAGTTTCGCGTTATCGATAGCCACCCTGCTGGGGATTTCCATCATCGCCCTGATCCTCTCCGTCTGGCTGTTCAGAAAAAAAGAATTCATCGCCGCCACCGGGGACGGTTCTTGAATTTTTGTAATTTCTCCTGCACCCTTCATCGCTGAATGAACTACCGCCCCCGGTTGCCTTGCCGAAAAATCTATTCGATACAGGAAATACGCACCAAAAGGATCCTCACCCAGCACATAAAATATTTTTCAATTATTCAAGAACCGTCCCCAAAATGCCCAGAGATAGCCTACTACTCTTTGACCACAACGTATGTACCCGTGAGCCAATCATACAGCGTTTGATTCGTAGGACTTATCCAAAGACTAACGATATTGGCTCCGACCAATATCCAAACTAACACAAATCCCACAATGATGATTTGTGATGACTCTTGTTGGGTAAAACTAATCTGCCAAATACAAGCGTGTGCCAACTCCCACGGAGTGAATTTGAGCAAAGTACGACTACCGGCACGAAGAATGCTCAATCGTGAACCATCTGTTCGCGTGACTTGAAGCCCTCTTTTTCGTTTCCCCCATGTAGCCTGCCAAACCGAAGACTCGAATAGAATAAAGTACAGACTCACAGGCAAGGTAATTGTCAAAAAGCCAGTAATTTGACCAGAGAGCGGATTTGAGAATAGCCTGTTTGTAACAGCAGGAAAAAACACCTTGAGCGTAATGCCAATGGCAACGACAATGATAAGGTATCCTGCGATTAAGATGTAGTCTGATGCAAAGGCGGTAATTCGTACTCCTAATCTCGCATAAGAACGTTTTCTGGGTAACATTTACTAATCCTTCCTTGAAATCGTACAAAAGCACAAAAATACAAAAGCTATAGCAAGCCAGCCGCCCAACGCCTGCCATAAGCGGACACAGGTATTAAACTACTCCACGAACCTGACAAGCCGCTACTCCGCGTCCGCCGAATGGCTTGGTTAGACGTCCTTTTGGATATTGCCATTTAGTACTTTCTTAACCCGCGCTACCACTTCTATGAATGTACAGCCGTCCATGTTAACCCAAAAAGAACTTTTACCATTGAGAGATAATTTCTCTTCTATATACGCAAGTGCCATTTCATAATCTGGAAAACTGACTCCTAGGAAATGAACACCGCAGATAATGACTTCGTAGCTATCATCGGGAAGAAAATAGGGAGTAGGCCACTTTACGTACTTCGCTATACTCTCGCTCATTAAGAATGGGGACGGTGCAAGCATTTATGCAATTTCATAGTCAGTTACTTCTTACTGACCTTTCGTTTCAGTTTATCAAAATCACTTTGGCCTACGCTACCGCCGGTCGGACATCGAAGGTCCGGAGGCGCTGCCGGTAAACAATTGTGAATCTCTTCCATCGCGCCGGGAACAGGTTTTTCTCACCGCTCCCGCATCCTTTCCAGATTGTATCGCTCCCAGCCCTGGTAAATCAAGTAGTCACTTCTAAAGATCACTTTTTTATCCGTGTCTTTCAGTCGTCCCCGCGGTCGATGATCTTCCGACGGAGAGTTTTTTGTGACGAGTGCTGGCGCTTCGCCTGCATCCGCCTCTCTTTCGCCGCCTTGCCGGGGCGGGTGGGCCGGCGGGGGACGGGGGGGACGGCGGCCCGGCGGATCAGGTCGAGCAACCGCTCCAGGGCATCGGCCCGGTTTTTTTCCTGGGTACGGTAGCGGCGGGCGTCGATCACCACGACCCCCTCGGTGGTGACCCGGCGGCCGGCCAAAGAGATCAGCCGCCGCTTGACCTCCCCGGAAAGAGACGGGGAGCGGGCGACATCGAAATACAATTTGACCGCCGTCGCCACCTTGTTGACATTCTGTCCCCCCGGTCCCGAGGCGCGGACGAATTCCATCCGGATTTCCTGCTCGTCCAGGGCGATCTGGTCGGTTACCTCCAGGCGCATGTCCGCATCCTCCTCTCCCCAATTATATCCCAATCGGAGCCGCGGGCACAGGGGGATACAAATGCGGAAGCGGTTATTTTACTCGGTTCTGATTATCTCCTCCATCCCCCCCTTAAAAAAGGGGGGCAGGAAAAACGCACTGGAACTTGCCCGCTCAGACCGGCATCGTCTTTCCCCCCTTACCCAAGGGGGGAGAAAGGGGGGATAAAAACAGGGCAGGACTCCCTCCAGAAACTGCTCCGTATCCTCAACGCTCCCGAGCTTATGAACTCATAAATCCAGGAATGATCGACTCTTCCCAATACTCTCGTGATCCCCCCATCCCCCCCTTGATAAAGGGGGGCAGCAAAACCGCACTGGAACTTGCCCGCTCAGAACCGGCATTGCCTTTCCCCCCTTACCCAAGGGGGGAGAGAGGGGGGATAAAAACAGGGCAGGGCTCCAACCCTGAGAAAGGGGAAGCACAGGGGATAAAAAAGAGAGAACGGAAACGATGCGGAAGGAATTACCTTTCGGTGTAGGCGAGAGATTCCGCAACGAAAAACACACTTTATCTTATTTTCTCTCTATGGTATAAATACATTTAAAAAAGTTGTCTCGAAAAAGAATAATCGAGGAGGCCCCTTATGCCTGAAATCCGCGTCGACGAAACCCATTGCAAGGGCTGCGAGTTGTGTACCAAGGCCTGTCCAAGACAATGCATCATCATGTCCGATACGTTCAGCGTGACCGGCTACTACCCGGCCAAACTCGGTAAACCTGATTGCTGCACGGCTTGCGGGCTTTGCGCCCAAATCTGTCCCGATCTGGCCATCGAAGTCTGGAAATAATCCATTTTACTTGGGAGACACACATGAGTGAAAAAATTCTGATGAAAGGGAATGAAGCCCTGGCCGAAGGAGCTGTCCGCGCCGGCTGTCGTTTCTTTGCCGGCTACCCCATCACCCCGCAGAACGAAGTTCCGGAATACATGTCCTGGCGCCAGCCCGAAGCCGGCGGCGCTTTCATCCAGGCCGAATCGGAAGTGGCGGCCATCAATATGCTGTACGGCGCCGCCGCCACCGGCATCCGTACCATGACCTCCTCTTCGAGCCCGGGAATCAGCCTGAAGCAGGAGGGGATCTCCTACTGCGCCGGCGCCGATCTGCCGATCTTCTACGCCAATGTCGTGCGCGGAGGCCCCGGTCTGGGGAACATCGCGGCCGCCCAAGGCGATTACAACCAGTCCACCCGCGGCGGTGGTCACGGCGATTACCGCGTCATCGTCTTCGCCCCCAATTCGGTCGAAGAGATGGGTAACTTCCCCAAAAGATGTTATGAACTTGCCGAAAAATACCGGGTTCCGGCCATGATCCTGGCCGACGCCATCCTGGGACAGATGATGGAACCAATCGCCTATGACTTCGACCCCGTCGATCCCAAAACCATTCCCCAGCCCGCATGGGCTCTGGGAGTCTCCACCGGCCGGGAACGGCGCGTCGTCCGATCCTACGATCTCCGTGAAGGTGAATTGGAGAAGCTGAACAACCAGAGAATCCAACGTTTCCGGGAGATCGAGGAGAAGGAGAGCCGTTGCGAAATACGCGATGCCGACGACGCCAGACTGATCCTGGTCGCTTATGGAACTTCGTCACGGATCGCCGCCGGCGCTATGCGCATGGCCCGGGAAAAGGGATTGAAGGTCGGCCTGTTCCGGCCCATCACCCTGTGGCCGTTCCCCAAAAAGCAACTCGCCGCCCTGGCCGAGAAGGGAAAACGCTTCCTGGTAGTGGAGATGAGCATGGGACAACTGGTGGATGATGTCCGTCTGGCGGTTTGCGGGAAAGCGGAAGTCGACCTGTACGGCAGATCGTCCGGGGTCCCCGCGGCCGAGGAGGTATTCGCCGAGATCGAGCGGGTCTATAAAACGATCGAAGCGAATGCATAAGGAGAAAGCACCATGAAGTTACTCAATAAACGTCCGGTCAGCTTGGTTGACAAACCGATGCGGTATTGCCCGGGGTGCGGTCACGGGATCGTCCATCGGCTGATAGCCGAAGTGATGGATGAGTTGAACATCCGCGAAAAGACCATCGGCATCGCCCCCGTGGGTTGCGCGGTATTCGCCGATGAATATTTCAATTGCGACATGATCCAGGGCGCCCATGGCCGGGGTCCGGCCATCGCCACCGGCATCAAGCGCTCTAAACCCGAATGCATCGTTTTTTCCTACCAGGGAGACGGCGACCTGGCATCGATCGGCATGGCCGAAACGATCCACTCCGCGGCCCGCTCCGAGAACATCACCATCATCTTCATCAACAATGCCATCTACGGGATGACCGGCGGGCAGATGGCTCCGACGACCCTGCTCGGTCAAGCTTCCACCACCTCTCCGAAAGGGAGGGACAGCAAGGTCAACGGCTATCCAATCCGCATCTGCGAACTCCTCTCGCAGTTGGAAGGCGCCCGCTATCTCGAGCGGACCTCGGTTTCGACCGCCGGCGGCGTCATCAAAACCAAAAAAGCGGTCAGGAAAGCCTTCCAAAACCAGATCGACGGCAAGGGATTTTCCTTGGTGGAGGTTCTCTCCATGTGCCCGACCAACTGGGGGTTAAGTCCGCTGGAAAGCGCCAAGTTCGTGGATGAAAAGATGATGCCGGTCTATCCGCTGGGTGTGTTTCGCACCCCCGAGCAATAAGGAGAATCCAGATGTACCAGGGAATTCGAATTTCCGGTTTCGGCGGCCAGGGAGTGATCTCGGCCGGTGTTTTGCTGGCCCAATCGGGCATGATGGAAAACAAGCATGTTACCTGGTTTCCGGCGTACGGCGCGGAAATGCGCGGCGGCACAGCCAATTGCTCGGTGGTCGTCTCCAGCGCTGAAGTCTCCAGCCCGATCGTCTCCCGGCCCGATACCGTGATCGTCTTGAACGAGCCCTCTTTGGCCAAGTTCGAGCCCATGGTCAAACCGGGCGGCCTGCTGATCATCAACAGTTCGCTGGTCAATTCCAAACCGAAACGGACCGATATCAAGGCTGTGTATATCCCCTGCAACAAAATCGCCGCGGATCTGGGGACCACCAAGGCGGCCAACATGGTTGCACTTGGCGCATTTTCAAAACTGACGGGCGCCGTCTCCATCGAGGCGATTTCCAAAGCATTGCCCAAGGTTTTCAAGCGGGCCAAGAAAGAACTGCTCGACATCAATGTACTGGCCCTGCAGATGGGAGCGGAAGCAGCCAAGTAACCCATTGGACAGGGGAAAAGCGCTGAAACGAGCGATCACCCGTTGCCTGGGGACGCTCTTCCTGCTGATCGGAATACCGAGTCGCTCCCTATTTGCAGAAACCCTCGTCTATCGCGAATACTCCGGAAAACACCGGGAAATCCACACCTATATCATCACCAGAGTGCAGGCGGGCATCCAGGTCCGGCTCCTCCGCACCAGTGGGGACCGGGAGATCGTCGATGAATGCGAACTGGATGCCGATTGGAATACGGTCCGGTGGATTCACCGTGATCCCGCAACCGGGACCGACCTGCGGGGAATGCGGCAGGGGAATCGAATCAGCCTCGACGGTCACCGCGAAGGGAAAAAAATCATCCGGGTATTCTCCATCGACGCCGCCCCCTGGAAGCAGCTGTTCTCCATCGATTTCGCACCCTTCGCCCGGTTGGTCGGGGGGGTTTTTTTCTGGTCCATCGGCACTTCGGGCCCCGGAGCGATGAAAGCGGCCCGTTTCCGCGCGGTTCCCGCCGGCAACGAACCGCTCTCCGTAAACTCGGTACTGATCCCGACTCGGAGGATCCGCATCAGCCTGGACGGCTGGCGCTCGATCGCCTGGCATGGCGATTACTGGTTCCGCCTCCGGGACAACCGTTATTTCCGGTTTTCGGGAAAGAGCATATTCGGCCGCCCCACCATCAAGGAACTGATCGAGGAATCCCCCGATCCGGGTCTTTGACAGCCGATTTTCCTGTATTCCCAGCCGCATTGAGGCGGCTGAACATGATAAAACCGAGCAAGGAGAAAAAAGCCATCACCAGGAACCCCAGGCGGACCCCCAGGGGTTGCGACCGGCTATACCCGAACCAGCTGAATCCCAACGGCAACAGGAGATTTCCCAGGCTGATCCCCAGCCCCATAGCCAAGGTGAACGATCCGTAATAGACCGCCTCGCGCCGCCGCCCCGATCGGCGGAAATCTTCATCGACGATGGTCCCCAAAAAAGCGAAAGCGATGATCAGAAACCCGCCGATGAAAAAACCGAGCGGGAAAACGAGGAAGAGCGCACGCCACAAAAAACCGGTTGCCGCAGGCCGGGCAAAAAGAAAAAAGGCGACCTGGGCAATGGTCATCCCCCCCAGGCATATCTGCAGCAACGCTTTCTGGGTGACCTTCCGGCCGGCCCACAGCCAACTGGGGCCTCCCAGTATGATCGCCCCGATCATGATCAACAGGATCGTCCGCACATCCCGCTCCGGCCTGGAGAAAACCACCGTGGTCAGGTAGGGGATGATCGCCAGAAGCATCTGATAAGAAATATAGACGGTCAATGTCGTCAAGAAAAAAAGGAGAAAGGGGCGATTTCCCCAAGTGATTCTCATCCCCGCCCGGATCGCTATCGGGTCTCCCGGAGGCAGGGGTGACTCGCGGATGCCCGGCAGCGAAGCCAACAGGGTCATGCTTCCCGCCGCACCGACCACCAGGCCCATGGCCGCTCCACCCCACCCCGTGAACAGCGGCGTAGTCACCAATACCCCGATTGCCACCCCGAAGATACCCAGGACGTTTTTCCAATAACTGAGACGAAGCCGGTCCGATGGACTCCGGGCCATCTCCGCCAGGGTGGCGTCATAGGGGACACCGATCAGGCTGAAGGCGCCGAAATGAACGAGCAGAATCACCAGCAGATAAACGGCGGTCCAAACCGAATGGCGGGGAGCGGGGGGAATCCAGACCAGGCAAAACGAGAGGAATAGCAATGGGATGCCGGCCCGGATGAATGGGCGGCGGCGGCCCCGGCCGGAGCGGTGATTGTCGCTCCAATGGCCGATCAGCGGATCGATCAGGGCATTCCAGAGACTGGCAGCCAGGAGGATCCAGCCCACCTGCCCCGGGGAAAGGATGGTTGTTCGCCCCGAATCGACCGGAGGCGCATAGAAATAGAGGAGCCAGGTGCTGAGCGTCACCGAAACCAGGTTCAATCCGGCCGAACCGAGGCTGTAGAGAAAAACGGGGCCCCCGCCCAGCGGCAAGCCCTGCTCCGATTTGTCCGACAACCGTTCCATTGCTTCCCATACTAGCTGCCCCCAAGCCCGTTGTCAAGGAACACCTGTTTTCGGCTAGGCCATCGCACTCACTTCGGGTATAATAGGTGATGCATCACCTGGTCCCCATTTTAACGGTCGTCAATGGCATCGCCGGCCTGCACGGCGTTGTCCTGACGATCCTGATCCGCCTCAATCGGCGGGGCAACCAGACGGCCAATCGTTTTTTGTCCTGGGTGGTGTTCTTGATCTCTTTGAACATCGTCGGCTCACTCTATTTCAGCTCTTCCCTGTTACGCACCATCCCCCAGGTCATCCTCTTCTTTCAGCCGATCCCGTTGCTTATTCCGCCCATCCTGTTCTTCTATTTCCAGGTCCAGGTCGGAACCGGTTTTCACCGCCGCCCAGCCACATGGTTCCATTTCCTCCCTTTTCTGTCGGTTTTCGTCTATTTGAGCAGCCAGATCTTCCATCCGGCCGCAGGCAAGCGGTTCCTCAACGACTTCCTTCAGCCGGACACTCCGGCCGCCCACCTGTTTTTCTTTGTCTACATGTCCCAGGCAATGGTGTACCTGTCCCTGTGCCTGCACCTCCTGGTCACCCATTCCCGCCGCATCCGTGATTCGTTTTCCAACATCGACCGGATCCAGTTCGCTTGGACCAGATACCTGCTCTCCATATTCGTGGGCGTGGCAGCCATCAGCCTGTTGCTCCACATCGTTCCCAGGACAACCCAAAGGGAGGGTACCGTCCCCGATGGCCTCATCTTTTCGTTCGCGGCCGCCGTTGCCATCTTTGCCCTGGGGTATCGCGGCCTCCGCCACTCCGGCCTCTTCCCCGCCGGGTCCATGGAACCCACCTCGGCCATGGACCATCGCCCGAAAAAATACGAACGGACAGGGCTCGACGAAACAGCTTCAGAAGCCACCCGAGTACGGCTCGACACGTATATGAAGAGCGAACAACCCTACCTGGATCCCGAGATGAACCTGCCTCAACTCGCCGAGGCTCTGGCTGTTCCCGCCCATCACCTCTCGCAGGTTCTCAACGAGAAAATCGGTGCGAATTTCTACCAGTACATCAACGGCTATCGCCTCGAGGAAGCCAAGCGCCGCCTCAACTCGAAAAAAACCAACCGCGATAAACTGCTGACCATTGCCCTCGCCTCCGGTTTCAACTCCATCTCCACGTTCAACCGCGTTTTCAAGGAGTTCACCGGACAAACTCCCTCGCAATTCCGCAACCGCCCCTCTACCGAAAAATAACCGCAACCGATCAGCCGACCAGTGAACCGATCGGCTGAGTAGAGCCTCCCCTGTTTTTCAGGTACCCTTTACTACTCATGAGCAAGACAACTGCATTCAACTTGAAAAATCGCAACCGCGACACAACCATCATAAGGAGATATCATGAATAAAAAAAAGGAGATGCGAATCCTGGGCATGGGCCTGCTCGTTTTTTGGATCGGCATCAGTATCGCTCAGGAAGCGGGAAAAAAAGCCGAACTCACCGGAACCGTCAAGGGTGAATTGCTGGTGCGCGGCTCCCGGCAGCGCCTTCCGGGAGCGGAGGTCCAGCTTTCCGGCTCCGATCGAAAAACCCTGACGGATGATCAGGGTCATTATGCATTTACAGAGGTTCCGGTTGGGCGGTATACGCTGGTCTTCCGGCTCATCGGCATGGAACCGATGGTCAAAACCGATGTCATCGTGAAATCGAACGCCACCACCTTCGTCGCCGCGGAGATCGACCTGCTGCCGGTGGTCAACGAAACGGTCCGGGTCACCGCCGGTTATTTCGACCGGCCCCGCGAAGAACCGGTCAATTCGGTCTCGTTCGACAACGAGGAGATCCGCCGGGCGGCCGGCGCCGGTGGCGATGTCAACCGCATCATCACTGCCATGCCCAGCATCGCCAGGACCAATGATCAAGCAAACAACCTGGCCGTCCGCGGCGGCTCTTCATCGGAAAACCTGGTCCTGGTGGACAACATCGAGATTCCCAACATCAACCACTTTCCCACGCCCGGTTCGACCTCGGGGCCAATCTGCCTGCTCAACCTCGACTTGATCCGGGATGTCGATTTCCAAGCCGGCGGCTTTTCCAGCCGTTACGGCGACCGGTTGTCAGCGGTGATGGACCTGGCTCTCCGCGAGGGCGACCGGGAACGGTTGCGGGGGCAAACCTCCTTCGATATGGCCGGGATCGCCTTTCTCGCCGAGGGGCCGCTCCCCGGCAAATCCGGTTCCTGGATCGCCTCGGTCCGGCGCAGTTACATCGACCTTCTCTCCCGGCTCATGAAAGCCGGCGCCGATGTCCGTTACGGAGACGTCAACATGAAAATCGGTTTCGACCTTTCCGCCCGGAGCAAGCTCACCTTCATCGGCGTCATGGGCGACGACCGGAGCGAGGTCGACCGGTCGCAGGCTATCGAGGTCGGAGAGGGGGATTTCGGGACCATGAACTCGCGGGAAGGGACTTGGGGGGTTAACTGGTTCTGGATGCCCGATGATCGCTGGTACGCCAACACCTCGTTCTCCCTCACCGCCACCTCGGGCGGCAATCATTGGCTGAAAACGGTAACCGGGGAGATCGATTTCGACGGCACCGCCCGCCAACGGATCTGGCACCTGCGGCACGGCCATCACTGGACCATCGGTGCCGGGCAGAGCATTCAGATGGGTCTGGAAAGCAAATGGACAGAGGATCGCTTCGACTTTTTCATGGGGGCTGCCGTCAGTCCGCTCGGGCAGCCGCTCCCGGAGGTCCACCAATCAAAGCGAACCGACCATTTCCGTCATGGCGTCTTCGCCGAATACTCGGCAGCGCTCTCCCGCCGGTGGTCGGTAAACCTGGGGATCCGCGCCGACGGCAACTCCTACAACCGGCGCTGGCCGATCTCCCCCCGCGCCTCCATGCGCCATGAGATCGATCCCCGGACGGCCATCGGCATCTACGCCGGGATATACCGGCAATCGCTCCCCCAGTTGCTGATCGCTCGCGACCCAGCCAATGCCAGCATGCAGGAGCCCATGGCCGTTCAATACGGGACAAACCTCCAGCGCCTGCTCAGCCCCAGCCTGAGGCTGACCATCGAAGCCTACTGGAAAGAGTACCGTCATTTACCGGTCGATCCCCGGTACCCCTCCCAGAGCATCCTCGACGACACTTTCGGCCACACCCTGTTCGGAGCCGGCCCACTGCTGGATTCGGGCCGGGCCCGCTCGTACGGGATCGAATTCGTCCTGCAGAAAAAACTCAAGCAAAACATCTACGGGATGATCTGCGGCTCGTTCTTCCGCAGCCGCTATTGCAGCCCCGAGGGGCAATGGGTTGACCGGCTGTACGACAACCGCTACATTCTGTCGCTGCAGGGCGGCTACAAGCCCGATTCGATCTGGGAATTCAGCGCCAGCTGGATATTGGCCGGAGGAATCCCCTATTCCCCGTTCGACCTCGACGCCTCCAAAGCGGCCCGCTCGGGAATTTACGATTCCTCCCGTATCCATTCCGAACGGCTCCCCCCCTACCACTCACTCTCGATCCGGTCCGATCGGCGCTTTCACTTCCGGCGCTCCAACCTGACGGCGTATTTGAGTATCTGGAATTTGTACAACCGCAAGAACGCCGCCTCCTATTACTGGAACGAAATCACCAACGAACCGGGGTATATTTACCAGTTCAGCATCCTGCCGGTGCTCGGCATCGAATTCGAGTTTTAAGCGCCTCTTCCCTTATCAAAGCGGGGCCGGGGATCGCCCGGCTCCGCCGCTTCAAGATGACTGGTCAACCTCAGATATCCAACTCATTCAAGAGATTTTCCGCGCCGCCGATGTAACGGGTGACCCAGAGGACGTAGCGGATGTCGACGGCGATGGAGCGGCTGAAATCGGTGCTCCAGACAAAGTCGTTGATCGTCGCCTCCTGGGCCCGGTCGAAATTGACCCCGACCAGTTCGCCGCGGGCATTGAACACCGGGCTGCCCGAATTGCCGCCGGTGGTGTCCATGTCGTAGAGCATGGCCACGGGGACATCCTGCAGGCCGGAGTGGAGAAACGGCCCGAACTCTCTGGCAGCATACCGCTCCTTGAGCAGCTCCGGGACCTCGAACTCGGGCGAGGCACTCTCCTTCTCCAGGACGCCGCGGATGGTGGTGAAGGGCTGATGATAGACGGCATCGCGCGGGCTGTAGCCACGGATGGTGCCAAAGGTCATGCGCAGGGTGCCGTTGGCGTCGGGGATGAAATCGGTTTTCAGCCACTCTTTCCGGACCTCGCTCAGCCTAGCTGCGAGCGGATCCAGTTGCCCCTTGCGACGCTCCTGGGTCTCCTTCAATGACCGATACAGCGGGAACATGCCCAGGGCCAGCTTGATGAAGGGATCGGACGATTGGGTTAGTTCCTCGGGTGTCTGTTTCAGAAGGGCTTCGATCGCCTTCGGATCGGTCAGTCGGGTCGCGGCGACCATCTTTTCCACGGCCGCAGAACCGCCCTCGCCCAACGCCGCCAGCGGTTCGATGCGGAGAGTTCCGGAAAGGACCCGGCTCCGTTTGACCATTTCGGTGAGAAACCGGGCATCCAGGATCGGGTGGAAATTCTTCAGGGTCAGCAGGAGCCGCTCCTTGGTTTTATCGAAATTGCGATCCATGTAGGCGCTCTCCCGGTCGACATCCTTCTTCTGCAACTCGTGGGCGGCTTCGACCACAGTATTGGCGATCTGCACGAGGTTGACCACGCGAGGCAGCTGCTCCAGGATGATCTCCCGGGGAAATTGCTCGGTCATTTCGCGGTAGATTGCAGCGGTGGCGGGGATGATGTCACCAGTCTGTTTTCTGCGGGCCGGATCGGCTTCGATAAAGGCGATCAGCCGCTTTTCCTCAGTCTCTTTCTGGGCCACCCAATGAAGCCGTTTCAACCCGGTCAACTTGGACCGGTAATTCTTCATGGTGTTGGCCAAGCCCTTGATCCGGGCGGCGAACTGGATGACCAAGGCTTTGTCTCCCTGCGCCAGCCTCTCCATCTCCTGGATCTGCCAATCGTTGAGATCGGCGACGTACGGCATACGCAGATTTTCCTCGAACGCGAGGTAGGAGGCGGTCCGGTGCCGATAGGTCCGGCCCGGGTAGCCGAGAATGAACACCCGGTCTCCCTCTTTCAGCCCCTGTGACGCTACCTTGAGATAGGAGCGGGGATGATAGGGAACATTGGCGGGCGAGAAATCGGCAGAGGTGCCGTCGGGAGCGGCATAGGCACGCAGGAAGGTGAAGTCGCCGGTATGCCGGGGCCAGACCCAGTTGTCGGTTTCACCGCCGAAATTGCCGATGGCCTGGGGCGGAGCGTAGACCAGCCGAACATCCTTCAGATAGGTGTACAAAAACAGCATGTAGGTCTTTCCCGGGAACATCTCGGCCACTTCAGCCCGTTTCCCCTTGTTCTCGGCCTCGGTCTTGAGGATGATTTCCTTCATCTTTTTTTCTATGGCCTGGGTGCGGGCGGCAAACGCCATGCGCCGGTTCAACGAACTCAAAATCTCGGCAGAGACGTCGCGGCACGATTCGATGATACGCACCGTGTAGCCCTTGGCGGGGACCTCATCGGCATGGGTCTTCGCCAGGAACCCGTTGCGGAGATAATCGGCGGAAACGCTGCTGGCCCGCTGGATAGCCGAAAACGCCACATGGTGGTTGGTGATGATCAAGCCGTCGGCCGATACGAACGAACCGGTCCCGCCGCTCAGGTTGACGATGGCGTCGGTGAGGGATACCTGGCCGGGTTTGAATATCCGCTCGGCCGTAACCTGGAAACCGAGCTTCGCCAGATCCAGGCGGCCGATCTCGTGGATGGGCCACATCCCCTCTTCGGCCGGAGAAAAAACCGATATCACCACCATAAAAAGGAAAACCAGGAAAAACCGGGAGAAAAATTTCATATTGCACCTCGAAGAGGCAACCCTACCATATCGAACCGGGTTTGTCAAAAGGATAACGAGTCGCTATTGACGGGTGATCCGGGCGATCTCCGCCTCCGACGGGGAGAAAATGGAAAACCGGTCCCCCTCGCAGACCGTGATCCCACAGAACAGGAGATCGATGACCTGAAACGTTTCGGAAATGAACCTGGAGATGATTTCCATATCCATGCAGCCGAGAACCGCCCCCGAAACGTCAGCGGCGGATCTTGAAAAAGGGGAAGGATAGGAATGCAAATAGAAGGCAAAACCCGCACATAATCAGCAGGTTGGGCAGTATGGCGGCGGCCTTGGCTCCGTAGAAAACCACTTGGTGGAACCCGTCCATGGCCCAATAGGTGGGGAAGGCCATGCCGATCGTGCGGAACGGTTTGCCGACGATCTCGATCGGCCACCAGCAGCCACCGAAGGCGGCCATCAGGTTGGCTAGGAGCACGCTCAATCCGACCATCAGATCCTCGTTGCGGACGATCGAGCCCAGGAACATACTGAGCGAGGTGACCGCCAGAGTAAAGGTAAATACCACCAGCATGGTCAGGATGATATTTCCCAAGTGAAAGCGGAAGAGGAGAATGCCGAAGACGATGAACAGAAAAGCCTGGATCACAGCCACCAGCCACCGGCCGAGGAACTTGCCCAGCCACAGTCCGGGTACACCGACCGGCGAATAAAGGACACGGGTGAATATCCCCCGCTCGCGATCGATCAAAAGGGTGAATCCGCCCGCGATCAGGATGTTCATCAGTAAAAAATGGACCAGTGTCCCGGGCACCTGGTGATCGACTCCCGAGGGGACCCGCAATGGCGCTTGGGAGGGAAATTCAGCTTTCACTTCGATCAACTGCCGGAAGGTCTTGCGGCCACCAGAAAAAAAGGTCCCTGGATCGGTATTGGCCGCTATTTCGGCCAGACTGCGGACGATGGCCTGCATGATGCTGACCTCGACCTGGGTGGACGCCTGGATATTCACCCCCTCCCGGCTGCGAAAAACCAACGACTGGGCCCTGCGCTTTTCGATATTCCGTGAAAAATCAGCGGGGATGATCAGAAGCCGCTCCGAAATCTGGTTCTCCTTCTTCCGCACGCGCACATCGAGATCGGGGTGATGGATCTGCCCGGCCAGGTAATCCCCCCATTTCCCCTGGTCCTGGTTGAGCACGTACAGGATCGTCCGTTCCTTTTCTCCCGAGCCAGCGAAGGCCTTGACGAAGACAAAAACGAAAAACAGCGGCAACACCAGCGTCCAGAACAAAAAGAGTCGGTCCCGGACGATCAGCCGGCAGTCGTTCATACAGATGTGGAGAATCCGCTTCATGATCCTACAACCTCTTCTTCAACAGGAAAAACGCCACGGCGAAGCAAACGGCCGCAAAGACTGTGAGCACCAGCAGCGCCGGTCCGGGAAAGGTCCCCCGCATCGCCTGATGAGTGCCGGTGATGAACCAGTAATTGGGGGTGAAACGGGATAGGGCCTGCATTCCCTTGCCCAATTGCTCGATGGGCAACATGCTTCCCCCCAGAACGCTGAACACCAGGATCACCGGCGTATTGACCATGGACGCATGACGTCGGGTGCGGACGAGGGCATGGGTCATTGCGAAGAAAGCGGCGGCGAATGCGCAGACCACCGTGACCAGCAACAGGATATAGTCCCAACGGGCGAAGCGGAGCGAAAAAAGGAATGCACAGGCGAAGATCATCACCCAAAATCCGAAAAACCCCACCAAAAACCCGCCGATCACTTTGCCGAGAATATATTGGCGGGGGGCGATCGCCGAAAACAGGATGCGCCGCAATGTTCCCCGCTCCTTTTCCAGCAGCAGATCTTCGAGCACCGACTGCATGATGAAGAGGAGGAACATGACCGCCATGCCGGGGAACAGCCAGGCGAAGATCGACAGTTCCCGGTACCTTAGCCCCGGTTTCTTCACCGCCTCCTTTTTCAAATCGATCAGGAGCGGGTCGAGCAGGGAGCGTACGGCGATGAACTTCACCCGGGCCTTCTCCAGGAACGGGGTGAGACTGGCGGCCGAAATTAGTGAAAAATCCTGGACTAAAAAGGGGCGAAAGGCCTGGATCTCATCCTGAAACACCCAGAAGATCGCCGATAGCCCCAGGGACAGGGTATTGACGAACTCCTCGGCGATGATCGGAAGATGCTGCTGCGACGGGTTTTTTACCAGCCTGAGCCGGACTGACTGTATCTTGAGCAACCGGTCGCTGAACCCCTCGGGAATCACCAGCAGAGCGGAGGCCCGGTCGGCAGCCAACCGCTTGATCCCTTCCGGCTCCGGTACCGTCTCGACCACGAACATCTTCCGGCTTTCACCCGCCGAGAATGCCTGGAGAAGGAAACGGGAGACGAATCCGCCGTCCTGGTCGGCCACCAGTATGGGAATGCGCGGCAGAACGGTTTTCTTCGGCGAGAAAACAGTCCCGATGAGACCGGTCATGATCACCGGGATCAGAATAAAGAGGATGAGGCCGGCCGGAGCCCGCAGGCGCCGGTGGAAATCATTACGGGTGATCGTCCAGACGGGGTTCAATCGCGCAGACTCCTTCCGGTGAGTTTCAGAAACAGGGTCTCCAAGTTCGGTGATTTGATCTTGAGGTCGCGGACATGAATCCCCTGCCGGAGCAGGATCTCGAGCACCCGGGGGATCATGTCGCTCCGCTCCAGAGCCAGCTCCACTCGGTCGTCGAGGATGGCGAGGATTTCGTAGAACCGATCGGCGGCCAGGATCTCCTGCATCCGGAGAATGGAGAATTCCCCTTCGATGGAGACAATCTCCTTTTCGCCGACGACGCGCACCAATTCAGGCAGGGTGCCGCTGGCTAAAACCTTGCCATGATCCATGACAACGATGCGGGAACAAAGCTCTTCCACTTCCGCCAATTGATGGGTCGTAAAGATCACCCCCGTTCCCTCGCTGCCGGCGCGGCGGATGATGTCGAGGATGCGCACCTTGGCCTGGACATCGATGCCCACTGTCGGCTCGTCGAGGAGCAACAACTCGGGTTGGTGGAGCATGCCGATGGCTAGGTTCAGCCGGCGTTTCATACCCCCCGAGAACTGCTTCACCTTTTCGCGGGAGCGGGAATCGAGCTCGACCACCTCCAGCATAGCGGCAATCCTGCGTTTCAGGTCGGCTCCTTCCAGACCATGCAGCCGACCGAAAAAGGCGAGATTATCGGCCGCGGTCAGTTCCTCATAAAAAGCCATCTCCTGCGGGACGATCCCGATCCGGTTGCGCACCATCCGGTCGCGGAACAGGTCGCTGCCGTGGAAATGTACCGAACCGCTGAAACCGGGAAGGGTCCCGGAGAGAATGCTGATCAAAGTGGTCTTGCCGGCGCCGTTGGGGCCCAGAAGGCCGACGATTTCCCCTTTTTCCACGGTGACCGAAAAATCGCTGAGAGCGGCAACCGTATCATAATTCTTGGAGATCCCCTTCACTTCGAGTAAAATTTCTGAGTACATGATTTTCCTGCTATCAGATATACGATCCCGATGCAAACAAGGTTGACGGTTCGGTTTTTTTTTATTTGCTTCCCAGGAATTCGATCCGGTTGCGACCGTTTAATTTCGCCTGATACAATGCCTGATCAGCATTCAGTAACAGGGTCATCGGGTCGATCTCCGATTCGGGCTGCTGCGTGGCGATTCCCAGGCTGATGGTCACAAAATCAGAAATGATCGACGATTGATGGCGGATGTGCAAATCCAGGATCCGTTGCCGCATGATCTCCGCCAGGTGCAGGGCACCCACCATATCGGTGCTGGGAAGGACAACCACAAATTCCTCGCCCCCGTATCGGGCGACGACATCTCCGGCACGATTCACCACCTGGAGGGTGTCGGCGATCTTTTTCAGACACTCATCTCCGGCCAGGTGGCCATGAGCGTCGTTGAAATTCTTGAAAAAATCGACATCGATCATGATTACCGATATACTTTGGTTTTCGCGGCGGGCGCGGCGCCATTCCAGATCGTAGAAGTGTTCGAAATACCGCCGGTTGGGGATTCCCGTCAAGCCATCGAGATTGGATAGCCGCTCCAGCATCCGGTTCAGCTCCTCCAGTTGCCGGGTTCTTTCCTGTAAAGATCGGTTGGCTTCGATCACCAGTTGCCGGTTCTCCAGGATCTGCTTCTCAGCCTCCTTCCGCTCGGTAATATCCCGGTAGATGGCAAATACGGCCGATTCTTCATCCTCTATGATGATGGGGGCACCGATCACCGAAACATGAATGAGGCTGCCATCCTTCCGCTTCCGCTGGGTTTCAACGATCAGTTTCTTCCCTTCGGAAAGCTGGGAAGTGAACTTCACCCCTTCGGCACGCAATTCGGGCGTGGTCACCAACTCGTCTATCGGCTTGCCGATGGCTTCCGCGGCCGAATACTGAAAGATCTTTCCGAACTCACTGTTCACCCGCAGTACATTCCCGGTTTGGTCGGTCAGGATGATCGCCTCCGGGGCGCTCTCCACCAATTGATCCAGGTAGGCCTTTTCCCGTTGAAAGGCCTCCTCGGCTTTTTTCCAGGCCGTAATATCCTCGATGACCCCCTCGTACATGGCGATGCGGTTGTGCTCGTCTCGTAGGGCATGGACACTCTCCCGGGCCCAGAACGGCGTTCCGTCGAACCGCCGGTAATGCATCTCCATCGACTGGACCACATCCTCCTTTTCCATTTTTTTCTTGAACTTCTTCCGATCCTTGGGATTGACGTAGAACGAATCGGCCCGCAGCGTGTTCAACGTTTCCAGGTCAGGATAGCCGAAAATATGCCGGTGGGCAGTGTTGGCATTGATGTATTTACCGTCGGCGGTCGTCTGGAAAAGCCCGACCGGGACATTCTCGAACAGATCGCGGAAACGTTTTTCCGATTCCAGCAGGGCCGCTTCCGCCCGTTTTTCCTCGGTGATATCCCGATATATCCCATAAGTCGCCACCTGATGGCCGTCGACGACGATCGGCGATCCGATCACCGAAACATCGATGAGCGTGCCGTCTTTTCGTCGCCTCCGGGTTTCCAGGGCAAAGGGACGACCCTGGGTCGCGGTCTTGGTGAGCGCTTTCGCCTCTTTCATCTGCTGGAAGGGGATGATCAGATCATCGATGGAGTGGTTCAACGCCTCCTCGTCGGTATATCCGAACATGCGCAAAAATTCGCTGTTGGCCTTGGTGATGAATCCATTCGGATCGAGGATGACGATTCCCTCCTGGGCGCTCTCCACCAGTTGTTCTAGAAAGGCCTTCTCCCGCTGGAATGATTCTTCGGCCCGCTTCCGATCGGTGATATCCCGATAGATCCCATAGGTGGCTACCTGGTGGCCATCGATGACGATCGGTGATCCGATCAGCGATACATTGATCAGCCGCCCGCTTTTATGGCGGCGGATCGTCTCCAGGGAGAACCGCTCCCCTTCCGAAACGGTATGGGTGATCGCCTTCGCCGCCTCTTTCATCCCGGGCGGAGAGATCAGGTCGTCGATCATCTGGTCGCGCACTTCCGCTTCGGAAAAACCGAAGAGACGGGTAAACTCGGAATTCACCCGGATGATCCGGCCATTGTTCTCCCCGAGCACGATCGCTTCCGGTGCGGTGTTCACCAGTTGTTCCAGGTAGGCTTTTTCCAGACGGAAGGCCTCTTCGGCCTGCTTGCGGTCGGTGATATCGCGATAGATCCCGTATGTCGCCACCAGCCGGCCATCGACCACGATGGGGGAACCGATCACCGAAACTTGGATTAGAGACCCATCCTTGCGCATCCGGACGGTCTCCTTGGAGAAGGTTTCTCCCTGCCCTACATTCCCCGTAATGGAACGGGCCTCCTCGGTCCAATCGGGAGGAGCAACCATTTCGTCGATGTTCCGGCCGATCAGTTCTTTTTCGGAGTATTGAAATATCCGGCAGAATTCACTGTTTACACGGATGATGTTCCCCTCGTTGTCGCACAGGGCAATCCCCTCGGAAGCGCTCTTCACAAGCTGATCGAGATACGCTTTTTCCCTGAGCAGATCGCTTTCGGCCTGCTTGCGCGAACTGATGTCCCGGTAGATGACATAGGCGGCCACCTGCATCCCGTTCACGAGTATCGGCGCGCCGATTACCGAGACATCGATGAAAGCACCACTCTTTTTCCGGCGGCGACCTTCTACAGAGTAGACCGGACTGTGACCCTCGGAAACCGATTGCGATATCTGCACGGCTTCGTTCACATATTCCAGGGGGGCGACCAGTTCATCCAGATCGAAGCCCACCGACTCCGCCTCGCTGTATCCGAACAGGCGGGTGAACTCGGGGTTGACACGCCGGATGGTGCGATCTCGATTGAGGATGACGATCGCCTCCTGGACGCTTTCAAACAGGGTTTCGAAGTATAGATTCTCGGCCGTCAGATCGGCATGGGCAGCAGGGTTTTGATCGTTGATCTCGTTCATTATTATGGTCCTATTTTGGCAACCCGCTCCGGCCCCGTTCATCAATCATGTTGAACATATCAATAAATATAATCAAGAATCGGAAAAAAGCAAACAGTTGAATTTTTTTGCAGGTTTGGAAAAAACGGCTATAATGAAAAATGAAACATTTTCTGATCTTTCTGATCACCGTTCTCCCCCTGTTCGCTGACGATCAATTTAAAATCGTGGTGGAAGGCAAAGCGATCCCCCTGACCTTCGATCCCAGGAGACAGGTATGGGTGATCGAAGGAGCAGCCCTCCGTACCCTCCCGGCGTCCAGCCTGCCGATGCTGATCAGCATGGTCGCCCATGTCCCCTTCGTCAACCGCAGCCTGTTCCAGGCCGATCCGCAAACCGGAGGGTTTCACCAGGAGCAATTTCTGGTCATGATCGACGGCATACCGGTCAACAACGCCCAGACCGGCCACCACAATTTTCTCCTCCCCATTTCTGGAGACCAGATCGAGCGGATCGAAATCCTCCGGGGCCCGGCCCTGTCAACTCCCGGTTTTGCCGGGGCTGCCGGTGCCGTCAATATCGTTCCAGCGCGAAGAAACGGATTCCGGCTCAGTTTGGGGAACCATCGGACCCTCGACACTTCTTTGCAGTGGGGTTGGAAAGGTCTGCACCTCGCTTCCGGATACCTCTCGACCGATGGCTTTCAACCAGGTCTCGATGGACGCAAGGCATTCCTGCACACCTCGCTGCACCTGCCGCTCAAACGTGGCCAGTTGGAATTCTGGGGAGGATGGACCCAGGCCGATTACGGCGCCAAATATTTTTATTCCGACTACGATTCCTTTGAACGAACGGGTAAATTCCTGGGATCGGCCCGCTGGCAATCCAACCTCTCGGCCATGGCCTCACTGAACCTGACCTTGGCCACCCAGTATACCACGGACCGGTATACCCTGATCCGTGACCGTCCCGGTTTGTATGAAAACCTTCATCATACCTGGCAGCACTCATTCGATCTCATGCTCCGGCGGATGTCTCTCCCCCTTTCCTATCGGTTGGGGATGCAAATTTGGGCCGATTCGATCGCCAGCACTGGTATCCGGTCCGATCAGCCGGCGACGGCGCTGGGTTTCCACCATCGCGCCTTCTATTCCCTTTTTGCCGAATCGGGCTGGGAAAAGGACCGGGGATTCATCAGCGGCAGCCTCCGCGTCATCGGTGGCGGCACCGCTCAATTCGACGCCCACATGCTGGCCGGCCTGCATCTGAACCAGATCTGGCAGGCCGAATTCTCCGTCTACCGGGGAACGAGATTTCCCACCTACACCGAATTGTACTATACCGACCCCTCCCACCGCGCCAACCCGGACCTGGCGCCGGAACTGACCCATGGAATACGGACAGGGGTCACCGCCAAACAACCCAAATCAGAAACGAGCGGCCATCTTTTCGTCAATCGGATCACCGACATGATCGACTGGATCGGCGATGACGGGAATCGGATCTGGGCCTCCGCGAACATCAGAACCGGCTATTTCAGTGGATTCGATCTCCACCATTCAAGGATCGCCGGGAACACCCGCATCACTTTGATGTTCACCCGGCAATGGGCCAATCTCGCGGAAGACCTGCGGATCAAACCACTCAAATACCACTATTACCTCCCCGACCATCTGGCCTCCCTGCACGTGAGCGGGCTGTTTTTTCGATTCCACCTGGACGGTTCTCTGCGACTGGAACGGGAGCAGGCGACCAAAAAGTGGCGCCCCTTCCTGAATGGGGGTATCACCCGGGAAATCGGCCGGTTTTCGATCTTCCTGGAAATGATAAACATCGCCAATACCAGTCTGGAAAAAATCCCCGGTATTCCCGAATCGCCCCGTTCCATTCAAGCCGGCTTCCGCTTCCTCTCCAAGTAATTCAATTTTGCCGTTTCCGCATCTCGCCCTGCAACTTATTGATGAGCTGAAGGCGATTCTTGACTTCCAATTTCTGATAGATATTGTATAGATGAACTTTGACCGTCTTGATCGAAATGAACAATTCATCTTCGATTTCCTGATTGGTTTTCCCCCGGATCACCAATTCGATGATCTCCGCTTCCCTCTTGGATATCTTATGCCGATCGTAATACCGGGAAAGATCGGCCTCTTCGGGTGGAAGCGTGAACGGTTTTTCCGTTTTCGACCTGCGGAGCAGGATCCCCGCACCGGTGGCGATGATCCCGAAAAAAAGACCCCAAACCAGAGGCGCCTGCCAAAACGGGCGCCAGATGGTCAGTGAAAGCGACAGCGGCTGGTCGCTCCAGATTCCCTGGTGATTACAGCCGCGAACATGGAGGATATACTTTCCCGGGGAGAGTTTTCGAAAAGCAACCTCGTTTTGGTTTCCCAATAAAACCCAATCACGGTCACGCCCATCGAGCCTGTACGAATATTGATTTTTGGCCGGGGCATGGAAATCGAGGAGGGCGAACGACAGCGAAAATCCGGACGCGGCCTCTTTGTAAGAGAGCTTCAATGAGCCCGTGGCGGCAAAATGCCCATAGAAATCGGGGCGGCTCCCGATCGGTACCGCTTTTCCCTGGATCGACAGCCCCGTGAACTGGATCTGGGGAGAGACCGATCGCGTATCGAACCATTCAGGGCGGATCCAATCGACGCCGTTGACGCTGCCGAAGAGAAAATCTCCTTCCCGGGATTGATAGGCACAGCCAAGCTGATAATCATTGCTGAGCAGCCCTTCCTGGGTGCCATAGGCGACGAATGTTTCGGTTTTACGGTGAAACCGGATGATCCCCCGGTCGGTGGTGAGCCAAAGGTTTCCCCGCTCGTCATCGAGAATGCCGCTGATCTTTTCACCCCGGAGCCCCTGAGCGGTGGAATAGTGTTTCGTTTTCCCGTTCCCGGTATTGAACCGTACCAATCCGACCGTCGTCGCCGCCCAGATGATCCCCGGCTCCCCGGCGCATTCATGCAGCTTCGTGACTGTTATTTCCGTTTCGGCTTTTTTGGAGAGTTCCTTCAGTCTCAACTTGAAGGAGTGGATTGCTTCCGTTTTCGGATCCAGGCGGTTGAGTGTCGCTCCCGTTGAACCGATCCAGATCTTTCCCGACCGGTCTTCCATAAAGCAGGTGGCCGTACCCATGGCAATGCTGCCCTGATTATCCCCTTGAAGGCGATAGCGGCGGCATTCCCCGGTGGCGATGGTCAGGCAGTTGAAGCCGGCCCCATCGGTCCCGATCCAGAGGAATCCGTCCCTGGTTTTCAGCAGGCAGATGATATTCTTGCCGCTCAATGTCCGGGAGTCGTCGGGAAGGCACGGCAGGGAGGTCAGTTTTCCGGATGCCTGATCGAACCGGACCAAACCCTGGTTGGAGGCCAGCCAGATCGATCCCTTTTCATCGTCCAGGATCTGGTAGACGATAATCTCTTCATGATTGACGGCCGAAACCGAATCGAGTGGGAAGGGGGTAAAGATAGAGGTTTCCGGTTCGATCCGGAATACCCCCCGCCCCCGGGTAGCCGCCCAGATCCGCCCGTTGTCATCGCGACATAATGCAGATACGACTGCATTCGGGTCGTTCTGAAAGCGAAAAGTATGGGGATGAACATGGTCGATGTCGAGCAGATTGACGCCGCCACCCATAGTCGCGACCCAGACCAATCCGGAACGGTCCCGCATGAGAAAACGGACTGCATTGTGCGAGAGGGATCGCTGATCATTGGCCTGGTTGAGGATGCGCCGGAATTTTCCATCCCGGGAAAGAAACAGGTTCAGGCCGCCCTCGGTCCCGATCAGATATCGGCCCTGCCCCAAAGCCAAAATGGTACGGACATAATTGTGACTGATCGAACTGGGATTGGCCGGATCGTGGGAAAAGGTGACAAACGCGCCACTGCCGGTGGCCATTTTCGACAGCCCGAAGTTGGAACCGATCCAGATGATCCCCTCCTCCCTCGATTCCAGGATCGGCCAGGTCACATCCGCTTCGGCGTTACTGGCCAGGGGTGGGACCAGGGAATAGTTGCGGACTTGGCCGCTGCGCAGATCCAGACGATCGATCCCTCGGTCATGGGTAACCCACAGTTGGCCGGCTCTGTCCTGGAAAGCGCGACGCGCTTGCATGTCGCTCAGGCCGCCGGGACCAATCGGCAACTGGGTGAATGTTTTTTCCCTGCGGCTGAATCGGTTCAATCCTCCGCCAAACGTGCAGATCCAGAGCGTATCGGGATCGGTCGGCGACGCGGCCACATGGGAAACCACATTGTTGCTCAGAGAACGGGAATCACCAGGGCGGTTCAGGAACCGCTCGAATTTTCCACTGCGGCGGTCGAAGCGATCCAATCCTCCTCCGTAATTGCCGAACCACATGTCGCCGTCTGCGTCCTCCGCGATCGACAATACCCAATCGGGCCGGGTCGGGTCATAGGCAAAATGGGAAAACCGGATCCCGTCGTAGCGATCCACCCCCTTGGTGGTTCCGATCCAGACAAATCCCCGGCTGTCCTGGTACAGCGAAAAAACGACATCGCTGACCAGGCCTTCGGTCGAGGTGAGGCGGCGAAAAGAGTAGGAGTCTGCCGGGGCCGATGCGGCCATAACGGGAAGGGAAGGCAGCCATCCCAGACCCAAAATGCCCCACACACAGGGAAAAAATATAAATATTTTTTGTTTCATCTGGAGAATCCAATCATACCCGTTCGACCGGAGTTATGCAAGTGCGGGAATCGCACTTGGCAATGACCATGGTTTTAGAGTATGATAAAGGATTACTACGGAGAAAAAAGGGATGACCCACCCGATTGGCATTTTTTTATTGCTCTGTTTGTCGATCACCCTGCGACCGATCGACGCTGCCCATTCCGCAACTCCGGGCGACATCGACCCTGCCCATAGAAAGCCATTCATCTTTACGATCTCCAGCCATGATTTTCAGAGTTTTCCCGAATTCCGCCGGGAAACCCGTGTGTATAAAAAAGCGGGCAAGCATGAGATCCTGCTTGACCTCTACCTGTTGGCCGGACAGACCCTGCGCCCGGCCGTCGTTTTCATCCACGGTGGCGGCTTCATTCTGGGGAACCGGACCTCCTTCCCCGACCCTTTACGGGACGCTTTGCTGGTCGCCGGGTACAACATCGTCTCCATCGATCACCGCCTGGCCCCTGAAAGCAAGTTGATCAGCATCATCCAGGATGTGAAGGACGCCTATGTTTGGTTGCGTCAGAATGGGCCAACCTATCGCATCGACCCGAACCATTTGGGTGTGATCGGTTGTTCGGCCGGAGGCTACCTGGCCATCGCCGTCGGAGCCCTGACCTCCGCCAAACCCAGGACCATTGTCCTCGTATCCGCCCTCACCGACCTCGGGTATTACCTGAATGCCACCCCCAATGGACGCCCCTCCTTCTCCCGGACTACCGTGCCCTACAACCAGGTCAGACCGGGCCCCATTTCGGAGGGCGATGAAAAAGGTCGCCTGCAATTGTGCCAGTTCCTGATCGACAACGGTTGGTTCCTCTACGAGGTCCTCGGTTTCCACCCCCGTGAAGAGTCGGAACGACTCAAGGAACTGATGATGATCCCGAAAATCACCGAGCACTTTCCACCCACGCTCGTGATCCATGCCAGGCAGGATGAGGTCATACCATTTTCCGAAGCCCAAAAACTGGTCAACCGGTTGGCGGAGTTGAACATAGCCCATCAATTTCACCAGGAAGAAAAAGGTCACAACGCCTACATCCTGCTGCGCTGCCCGCTGGCGATCACAGCCTTGGTTGGATTCTTGGATCGGCATCTCCGCTGATCCTCCAGGAAAAAGCGATGGACAACCGGCATATCCAGCCGCAAGAGCCAAACGACCAGGGGACGTGTTCCCAGGCGGAAGCGGCCGACTCCCTCGCACCCATCTACGACGACTATACCCGGAAACACCGATGGCGGTGCCCGGAAAAGCTGTTCTCCATGATGGAGGGGCTCTTCCAGCCCGGGCAGGTCCTGCTCGACCTGGGTATCGGCACCGGGCAGAGCGCTCAACCGTTCCGCCGGGAGGGGATGATCGTCTACGGCCTGGATCATTCGCCGAAGATGCTGGAAATCTGCCGCGGCAAAGGGATCGCCTTTCACCTCCAGCAAGTGGATTTGAACACGGCCCGGCTTCCTTTTCCCGACTGCCTGTTTGACCTGGTGCTTGCCAGCGGTGTATTCCATCTGCTGCCGCTCAGTGAACCTCTGATCCGGGAAAGCAAACGGATCCTGCGCCCGGGCGGCCACATCGCCTTTACCTTCGATCCCTGGAACCCGGACTCCCCAGAGGAGTACCTGCCCGTCTCCCTGGCCGGTGTCCACGCAAAAATCAACCGCGAATCGGGAGTCTGTTCGTACCGGCACACGGTCGATTCCCTGTTGGCACTGCTGATGAAAAACGGATTCCGGATCCTCAAGGGGGAAACGTTCATTGCCTTCCGTTCACCCGAGGACCAGCGGCCGATCCGCTTCTGCGCCTGGATCCTGCAGGCGACCCGATAGAGGCATCGCCCGGGGGGCAATGCGACTGCATGGGAAGAAAAAAAGGGATATACTGACCAAGGAGGTCGAGATGAGTCAAACCGGACAATCACACCCGCTCCGTTGGGTTCCGTTTATTGCTGTCCCGCTGGCGGCACTCGGGTTCGGATTCGCCGCCGATCAAAAGGAAAAAACCACACCGCTCCAAAATCAGGAGACCGAACAATGGGAAATCCTGATGACCGAAGAGGAGGTCAGGATTCTCCGCCACCTTCCCGACGAGGAAGCGGTCCGGCAGTTCCTGATCGATTTCTGGAAGGTGCGCGACCCGGAGCCAGCCAGCGAAGAGAACGAGGCCAAGGTCGAGTTCGAAACCAGGGTGGAGTACGCCAACCGCTGGTTCAGCCGCAACCACCCCTATCCGGGCCGGGAAGCCCCGAAAAACCGTATCCTGGACGGCTGGAACACAGACCGGGGGCGGATATACATCCTACTCGGCCCCCCCGATACAGTCCAGCGGTCGTCCAAAACCGGGGAAAGTGATTTTGATCCGGGGCACCAACGTTCACTGGGTGACCAGATGACCAATTACGATTATGAATTTTGGACCTACTCCCGGTATCAGATCGGGATCTATTTCAAACGACAAGGGTCCGATTTCATCATGAGCGGCCTCGACCAGCACCTGGTCGCGGTTCTGGAGCAAGCCAAACTGAGTTACGCGTCGTATGAATACCGGCAGGGATTGAAGAACCGGTTCGAATTCTCGGCTTCCTATAAAAACGGGGAGTTCGCCCTTGAAATCCCCCTCAAGCGGATCACCTTCGATGAAACGGCCAAGGCCCGTTTCAAGCTCCTGGTGACCGTTTACCGTGATTTTCGCAAGGTGGACAGCTTCGAACGCACCCTGGAGATCGAGCCCACCGAGAGCCGCATTCAAAAGGTTAAATCGGTCGTCCTGACGGTTCCCTATGCGCCCAAGGAAAAAGGGTCCTATACCTTCGACCTGATCATGGAGAACCTCCTGGCCGGGAAATTTTCCCGCCATCGGGTCTTCCTGAAAAAGAACCTGTAGGTTACTGGCCCTGCTTCTTGGCCACGGGGACAACGATCAGCGTGCGGCATTCCTCGGGCTTGACAGTGCTCGGATCATCCATATAGCTTTCACTGATCGGACCATTGACCATATACCCGTTCTTGGCGATGAATTCCATGATCGGGCCGTAGGCCTGCCCGGCGGATCCGTATGGGCCCTTGTAGAAAGTCTCGACCACAAGGTCGAACTTGTACTCCTTTTTTTTCAGGGGCACTTCGACCTGGGTGTCGGCGGCCACCGGAATACCGATCTCCCATTTCAATTCCTCCTCCTTGACCTGGGCGGAGGAATTCCAGTAGATGGCCATCGGGCCGCCCTCGGCATCGATTTTCTGTTTGCCCAACTCCTGCATCAGTTCGCCCATCTTGGCGCCGAACTGGGCGTACGAACCCGTGCATTCGAGCGCGGCATAGGTGAAATTCTCGCCCCCCGGCCGCACCTTGATCTCCTGCTGGGGAAACAGGAGCGCCGCGGCAACCAGAAACAGTCCCAAAACGGTAATGACTTTCATGATCTCCTCCTCGAAAACAAAATGGTAGTCCATCCCCGCCCGCAAGTCAATCAAGTTCAGCGACTACTAGATGAAATGTAGTGCAATAAAAAGATAAGGTACAATATTTTTCGCACAATTGGTAAGGGGTAGTCCTCCCCAGCGGGCCGGTAGTATATACTGCCGGTTTGCGATCCCAAAAAGGAGGACTACATGAACAAGGATAGCAATGAAGGCGAAAAAAAGGAAGGGTTGATTGGGCAGATTGTACAAATCAACGAGAGAGAGATCCACGCGCAGGTCTTTCATTATCACATCTGGTCTGATATGATGAATTCATGTCCAGGCCAATGTGCATCGAATATCCTGGAGCCGTGTATGCAACGAAAAGCCCGACAAATTCCTGCTTTGCAAGCTTTTTTATGGTGATTTTTCGGCTATCAATTCATGTTTAGCATTTGTTTATTCATTTTCTCTCTTTTTTTTGCTTTGCTTACTGTTAATATCGAATTGAGTCTTTAGCCATTAAAGTTACAACTTCATTTTCAAAATTGTAGAGTTTTACAAATGTTAGAGAAGACACATCATTGTTCTGTGGGGTTATGACTACAAAATTCATAGTGGTTTTGTTTGGATTATGGTCAATCCATGTTCCTGAATTGGCGTAAATACATTTTTTATTATCATAATTTTTTGAGGCAACAATTTTAGGTTCGTGAGTATGACCAAATACAACAATTCTTTTATCTGTGGCAGGGTTCATAAAGTATTGCAGAATGGCCTGATTGTCAGTTTCGGTATTTGAAATTACAGAATCAATTGCATGAGCAGTTGGAATGTGAATAGCTACTTTATTGCGTGTTTGTCGTTCATCCCAATTATCTTGAATGCCCTTGAAAAGATTCAAATCAATTAATGCACCCGGAGATGATTGATAAGGAATTAGGTCATTAATTGAATAATTATCCATGAATCCATTTATTTTTGTATTAATGATTTTTTCTTCCAATTTGTTTTTTACAGGAAACATATTCACTGTTAATGCCCATTTCTTCCAATATCGGTATAATAAATCCTGGCTTTCATCACCAGAAACATTTTGGGTAACAACGGGTATGGTATCCTCTGGTGATGGGTGACCTTGTACAACATAGAGTGCAGCTATTCTAGTAAAAAAGTATCCGGGAGGCAATATTGTGCCCGGAGCAGTTTTCTGATTTGAAATCGGATCTGGTGCACAGAAGAAATTGTAGCGGTGGCCATGTTCAATTGCTATTTTAGGATAGTCAGGCGGGGAGTAAGTGCCTAAGCCCAATACGGCATCGCGTGCCTGATTTATTCCCGGAAGGATACTTTCAATATTTGCTGCCGTAATTGTTAAATCGTGGTTCCCGGGTACATAAGTAACCAATATCTTCCCCTCTTGAATTATACCGTTAATAACGTCAAATACGCCTTTGTTGGCTTTAGCAATACGTTTCACAAAATCAGCCTGATCCTTTCCCTGATAAGTATCTGTTGTAGCCGGCACAAACCATTCATCAACCAAATCGCCGGCGATAACAAGTTCTTTGACATTTGGAGCTGCTTTTATTTGTTTAAGCAATTTTTCAAGAGCCCCAAGGTTATCCTTACACTCAGCATATTCGAGGTCTGCACCGAGATGCATATCGCTGACAACAACTATCATATTTCTTTCATTCCCGCCATTACTAAATGGGTTTATTCCAGAATCTGATGGATTTAAATTTTCGCATAATGTAAATACACTTAACAACGATATCAGCGTAAACACACTTAATAATCTCATAATAATTTTCATGATTCACTCCTTTTTTATTTATTTACATAATAGACATAATAACACAATAGGAAAATCAATTTTTTCCATGCTTG